>Ga0255217_1000012_pt1 | contig 116410 bp, 112 predicted proteins | sample Miss_Atlam_RepB__FD_183046 | JGI IMG/M metagenome (GOLD analysis project Ga0255217, IMG submission 183046) | Freshwater microbial communities from Mississippi River, Louisiana, United States - Miss_Atlam_RepB_8d | ecosystem: Environmental > Aquatic > Freshwater > River | place: USA: Louisiana...
CTGGCAATAAACTTAATCTTTTCGTCCAACATGCTACTTTCCTTCCATGGCATAGAACCTCCTATGCCATAAAGTGTAACCCATGTGTCCGGAATGCAGTGTTACCTATGCCTCAAGAAGGACAAAAATCGAATCAGAAATGGTCGAAGTTTAATGCTTTTTTATAATTGATCTATGCGTACTTGATAAATCGATTACGACGACCTGAACTCTATCTTTGCCTGGTAGTTTTGTTAAATACTCTTCAAAACTGTCTTCGAATCAAACAACACAGAAAAAAGACTTTAGTCCTTTTTCTGTGGCAGCGGATTGTCTATATATTTTTATCTTTTAAGCTATATATATAACAGAGATTCTATGAAAGAAAAAATTGTAGGCACATTAAAGTCATTTTGGGAAGATAGTGTTAACAACCAAGCTGGAAATCTATCAAGCGTTATTAACAGCTTAGGTATGAATGACTTTATAAAAAGTGATGTAGCTAAAGAGTTTTTCACATCAGTTACAAAAAGTGTTTCTACCATAAAAGCGGATGCCTACGACAAGGATTTGGATGCGGTTTATAACAAAACAAACATCGGCGGTAACGACCATCGTTTGTTTGATGAAAGCCATGACTTATTGAATGCATGGGCAAAAGTAAAAAGTGCGTACCCGGATGATAAAAGAGTGGATGAAATTATGGGACTATTCACTGCGTACTGGAAAGACTTCACCACTGTTAAAGGCATGCCATTCAAAAATTTCGATAAGACAGAGTTTGATAAGTGGGTTACAGATCTAACAGCTGTTGTACCTGGTCTTAAAAGAGAATATTTCACAGATCTATTGCAGGCGAAATGTTGTCAACCCTTGTTGGTGTCGGTAGTGCCATATTATTTTTAAATAAGGACGACCAAGAGAAGTTGTCAGAGATTTTAGGTACAATGGGAGCTTCAAGTATTATTAGTGCAAACACTGTAATGGGCATATCCGCAGTCTGTTTGGTTATGTATGCCGTGTTTGTTCAAAAGACAAAGCTTGATAAAACAATTGCGATTAAGAGCGCTCCACAGTGATTTTAAGTTCTGCAATATTTTCTTTTTTAGGTTTAGGATTTATCGTCGAGTTTATTGTCGTTATTATCGTTACAAATGCGTTCAAAAAGTATGTATTAAATAGCGAAGATTTTGCAAAATTAATTCAACGTTGCTTTTCACAGTTAAAAACTAAAAATTGATTAGCTTAATTATAGAAGTTAGAAACTGATCTGATCCAGTCACACCTGAACCCTCAGCCCCCCCTTGGGAACGCCAATTTTTAAATACAAAAAAAACCGATCGAAAGATCGGGTTTTTATTTTTTTACTCTTTAAAGTCGCTATTAAAATTTATTTTTTAAATGGCATAGTGCCAAGGTAATCTTTTTTACCAATTTCAACGCCATTATGGCGTAGTATCGAATACGCAGTCGTCACATGAAAATACATGTTTGGCAAAACATGCTCAGTCACATACTCAAAACCGGTCAAATACTGCCCTTCCCATCTAGGTTGCGAGATTTTTTTCTGTTCAGCATCTTTAAAGTCAGCAACAGTAAATTGGTTTAGATATTGAATAACACTATCAATTCGTTGCATAAGTTCAGGCAAAGTTGTCTCTTTATCGTCATGTAATGGAGCTTGTTGACCTGTAAGACGTGACGCACTTAATTTTGCAGTATCTGTCACAATTTGAATTTGACGTATTAAAGGAAACTGATCCGGAGCTAAACGAGCATTCAGCAATACACTCATATCAACTTTTTTTGTTTCAGCAAATGCTGTGGCTTTATCTAAAATTGATTTCAAGTTTTTTAACATTTTTATCGATTGAGGCACTGTGATTTCAAATAACATAAATACTCCCTATTTTCGTATCTTGGCATTTAAGCCCAATTTAAAGTTCTGAGCAAGCCACTCAACACTGCTTAAAGTAATAAACACCCAAAACAAACCTAATTTTTATGTCAAATAATTGGCAAACTAGCTTTAAACGAAGTTAATCGTCGCATACCAATTCCAAAACACGCGACAAAAATGCTCGATATTGGTGGTTCAGGTGGTACATACTCAGCAGCATTTGTAAAATCGAGACCAGAATTACAATCCTTTATTCTCGATCTGCCGCAAGCTGTTGTTCATACTCGTCCAATTGTTGACTCACTTAAACAATCACATCATTTATCAGACAATAAGTTAAATATCCAAGCTGGCAATGCTTTACAAGATGACTTCGGAGAAGATCAATACGATTTCATATTTTTAGGCAATGTTGCATATCATTTATCAGCTGAACAAAATCAGTTGTTAACATTTAAAGTTCAACGCGCACTTAAAAAAAATGGAGTGTTTTGCATTCTTGAGCCTGCCCGTACGCAAGCTACAAGCAAGCAATCGCAGTTTGGCTCACTACTCGATTTGTATTTTGGCCTAACAAGCCAATCAGGAACCTGGGCCATTACTGAAATGCAGAGCTGGATGCAAATGGCCAATCTTAAAATTGGCTCGGTCATTTCGCTTAGAACTGCTCCTGGTGTTGTTTTAATTTACGGGACTAAGTCATAAGTTCAATAGGCACTAACTACCGAACGTGCTTATTCAATGATTCCCCATATATTTGTAAGAAAATATCCCATACTGATTGAACTTCTTTATTTAAATCATTTTGGTTCATATTTTTAATTTGATCTGAGACTTCTGATAAAAAGAACATCGGGCTTTTAAGTTGACCTGACAACACAGAATCAATGTCAGCAGGAGCTCCACGATAAACAATAGAAGAACCTAAATCAGCACCTAAGCTTTTAACTGAATTTTCAACAGTTGAAACTTTCTTTTGAATCAGTAAATATTCACGAAAAATGCTTTGTGAGCCCTCATGAGTACCTAAAAACCAAATCTTTCTTAAAATTTCGCCTTTAATACCAGGATAAGCAGAAAACTGATTAAAGACTAAGTTTTTAAATCTGGTGAAATCTTCTTTATATTGTAATAAATCTTTTTGCACAGTGTGATTTGTAATATCATGTACGGCTAAGCCAAAAAAATCTGAGTCATTGCCATCAAAAATTAATTTTTGCTCTAGAGTTACACCAATTAATTTAATCCCTAAATGCACATCTTGAAAATCAGCAGAGCCTAAAGACGTAAATGTTGGCCACAACAAATAACCGTCTTGAGATTGCAAATAAATTTTTTGTTTAACTTCAAGCATTTTATTCAAAAACCGAATAAGTGGCGTAATTTCAACATGATTACCACCACCTATGTCATCATTCATTTGAAACTTAGGTCTATTCTTACGTGCTGCAATTTCACCACGATATTTTTCAAACTGATTGTAATCACTAAAATCGATGTTTTTAAAAACTTTGTAGTGAATAGCTAAAACATCCATAACAACGTTCGTGTAAAAATCAGCCGTTACTGTTTTGTGGGCCAATGCATGCTGTGATGTTTTTTTTAAATGATCAATAGCTGCAGCTACTGAGTAAATACTTTTGTTTTTTTCACCACTACGATCAATCAAATAGTAAGTTTTCTGCAGTTCCGAACTAGGTAACAAATCTAACATATGCAATACACTCGGCAGCTGTGCCGCTAAAAAATCCACATGCAATAAAGTGGTTTCAGCTGTCGATATAAGCATGCGTTTTTGAAGTTCTTTAGAGGCCTCAGCAAGAACTTTTTCTGTATTTAAAAACTGTGCTGGCAGATTTAAATCAGCTATAGATGATACTTTTTTAACAGGTGACATAAATAGGCGTGCAACTTTATGATCTGGTTTGAACTCAAATAGATCTAAACATTGCAACGCTTCACTTTGAGACACTCGTAGTTCAATTAATACCAACAACATCAGAAAAAGACTTCTATTTCTACTCATAGCAAATTAGTATGCAAAGACTTTGCCTAAACTAGGCTTCGATTATGGCGATGCCTGTTACAACCGTGATCTTCTGTCTCAAAAGTTTTCTCTGCTCTGCGATGCGAAACAACAGAGAACTTTTTTAAGCTTCTCAAGTTATGACGAACCTGTTACGTTTTTGTTATGTTTAAGTGGATTCTTTGCGTATGCATTTTTTTTAACTTTGCGTCATCTGCATTTGCCAACTGCGATTGTGCGGCACTGGCAGAAAACATCATGCAATGTGAATCCTCAGATATACAGCTCAAACGATTTACAAATGAAATTCCCCACTCAGGCCAAGAATCACAAACAGACTCTAGTAACTCATTTCATATCTGTGACTGCGCACACATATACTTAATCACCGATTCTATGGCTTCAAACTCTGTACAGATCGGTAAAAATATTTTTCACATACATGAAAAATATCCTGTATTTCTTAAAGTGAATCAACGCATTGAGCGTCCTCCTATCCACTTTAATACTTAATAATATCTCATGAACTAAAATTTAAAAAATCAATCAAAGTTGATCGGTTTATCATCAACTCAAAAGACATACATATGAAACAAACACAATTAAATACCAAAATTGTCCTACTCTATTTACAACTCATTGTTGCATCGGCAGCAGTATTTGGAAGTCTTTATTTTTCAGAAGTTATGAAATTCGCACCTTGCGATTTATGTTGGTACCAAAGATTATTTCTTTACCCCATTGTTCTTATCTGTTTAACTGGATTTTTCATTAACTCGAAAGAGACTTCTTATTATATCGCACCATTTATATGGTTTGGACTAGCTATAGCAACTTATCATAACTTAATTTATTACAAAGTCATTAAAGTTATCATCCCATGTAATGAAAGTTCGCCGTGCACACTTGAACATATCAACTACTTTGGCTTTATAACAATACCATTTTTATCAATAATGGCTTTTATAGCACTATTAATATTTAACACAGCATCTCTTCGAATTGAAAGAAAAGGAAACTCATGAAAAACAAACCATTTTATATTGCTATTCTTATTGTAAGTTTATTTTTAGGAATCTTTATTTACTTTAAGCAATCTAAATCACCCAACCAAGCGGGGGCAGATTTACAAACATCAAACTACCGTGTTGTTCCTTTAGAAGCTAGTCTTTTAGTTAAACCTCATTCAATAACTAAAGGACCAGCACAAGCTAAAGTTACACTTGTCGAATTTTTAGATCCAGAATGTGAGTCCTGTGCGGCAACTTATCCATTCGTTAAAGATCTTATGAAAGAATTCGAAAATGACGTTAAAATTGTTGTAAGATATATGACTTACCATCAAAACTCTAAATATGTTGCTAATATCTTAGAAGGTGCACGTTCTGAAAATAAGTACTGGGAAACTTTAAGCCTTTTATTTTCAACTCAAAATGAATGGGCCAACCACCATATGCCAAAACCCGAGCTCATTCCCGAGATATTAAAACCATTGAAACTGAATATGAGTAAAATTATTTCGGACGCCAAAGCAGGTCAATACGACCAACAAATCACTGAAGATTTTGAAGATGGTAAAAAAGCTGGAGTCCGAGGCACACCAACATTTTTTGTTAATGGACAAATGGTCGATGACATTAGTTACGAGTCTTTACGTAACGCCATTCGTTCTCAATTGAATAATTAAAATTAGCTTACAGAGCCAACCACAATACTTTGTGTTGGCTCTATTTATTGTTGGATGAGCTTGAGTTGTCCAGACGTAAAAGTCTTAAGATCTATATTCGCTGGCACTGCGATGCTAAAATCAACACTGCGACTTGAAATTTGAATATGACTTGCAATCAGAGTGTCTGTGCCATTTAGACTAAAATATAAGTTATACTGACCAAGAGCCGATCTGCGTGTATGAATCTTAAGAATACGATTGACTTGATCAATTGAGACTAATCCTTTAGCATACGGTCTTGCCAGTGGCTCACCAATAAATACGCCCTCAGCTGGCAGCTTAACACTTTTCCAGTAAGCCTCTAAAATAGTGTCACCAACTAACATATTCGGCACATACACTATTGATTCAGGAAATTTTTCATAATAAGCACATGGTTCAAATGAGGTTCCGTAACTCGCAGTTGCACCCGCACGTAAAAAAGCTAATGCCGATACCTGACCACCACCATAAAGAGAACCAGAAAACGAAGTTAATGTATCAGCAACTGCTCCTGGTAAAAAAACATTTGTTTTTGATTCTGATGGATCTAAATTTGCCAAACCTGTTTGAAAAATAAGAATATCTTTTTTTCCACCAAGAACATTACCCGTGATTAGATTTAATTTAATTTTGTTATATGTTGTACTGTACGTGCTTACCGCTTTTGGATCATAAGTGCTCGTTGTTGCACGACGAGATCTCACTGTATCACTTGTAATTCCAAAATATCCACTTGCCACAAACTCTTTGTGATCTGCACTCAATCCTTTGGCAATAGTTTCCAAAGCACCTGCATTGTAGTCTTGTATACTTGTAGATAGTGGTGAGTATGCAGCTAAATTACTTAAGTTTTGTGATGTATGCGAACTTAACAACATTGAAGGGCGAACTTGAACTGTTCCCGAAGTATCAACTGTGACTGATTTTACTGTACTAGGACTTCGCGTAAATGCTTCAGCAAAACGGTCATAATAGGCTGAAGTATCTGTATAAAAACAACCACTCGCATTAACAGGCCATTTTTCAAATGCTAATCGGCCCATAGAAACATATGAAGTTATCGTTTGTTTGCCCCCAACGGTATATGGCATAGACCACGCTAAGGCAAAACCCTTTGCCTGCGGATATACAGCTATCGCGTCTTGAATAACTTGAGCTTCTGCATATGTAATGGATGACTTCACAGGAATTGTGATTTTAATAATATGTGCTGAATCAATATTTCGTTGTTTGGCGTATTGGGTTGCAAGATCAAGGCTCGATGGATCGTTTGTATTAGCTATGATAAATAAATTTTGCTCATTAATACTTTCTTTATCGTATATCGATAAAGCCATGAAATCATTAGATCCTAAGAATGTAGTTTTTGAAAAATTCATTTCTGACAGAAATTCTGAATATTGCAAAGTTATGTATCGCTCAACTTGTACAGGATTACTTACTCCAGCAGTCGATGATGTTGTTGCAGATGCTGCGGAAGGTTGAGGGGTCACAATCACGACACCAGGCTGTGATGTTTGATCATTGTGATTACTATTAGACTGATCAGTTGCCGGAGTAGTATTTAAAGAGGATAAATTTGTGTTCAAGCCACTTTGATCAAAGCAACTAGACAGAAGCAAAAAGAATATAGATAGAATTAATCTATCAAATTGAATAACGTTCCCCACACCTTAAGTTTAAATGATTATAGATAAACTAAGTCAGTTAAATGTCTAAACGCCCTAATTAGATACACCTTTAATAAAAGCACTGTCTTAAAATGAAATACCCATAGCTCAAACTTACATTATTAAAATGTTAAACCGATAATAAAATATCGAGGGGATTTAAAATGACAACCAAAAAGCTTATTTTGGGTGCTATTGCATCTATTTGTTTTAGCTTACTTTTTCTTTTTCAAAATTGCGGCAAACAATCCCTCAGCTCAACGCTAGATAATCTTAAAGTTGATCCCAGCCAAGGAAGTTCATCAAATAGTAATGCTACGACGGATACTAAAACCGAAATCAGAATAAATCCGGCATTAACTGTAGAGGGACAATCTGCAAAAGTTACTTTTAACCTGAATAAAAAACTTTCACAAAACATAGACCTTACACTGAAACCTTTAAATGATTTATCTCAATCCTATGTGGATAAAAAAATTATCTCGACCAAGTACACAATACCTGCAGGTTCAGATGTGCTTAATATCACGATTCCATCGATCACGCTGCCAGATACAAACAATTTAAAACTCGATTACGAAATATCTGTTTCTGATCAAAAATCTGCTTATGTTTCAACTCAGAATTTTTATTTAATTGTTGTACCCCAAACAAGCGAATCATTAGCAGCTTCAATCTCAGTTGATGATCAAGCTTTGGCTGGGTCACAACTCAAAGGTAGTATTGCTTTATTAAGTAAATCTGAATCAACAGCTACAATTGATTGGCAAATACAAACAACGGGTGATAATGCTGATTTAGATTATTTTCCTAAAATTTCTGGTCAACTCACAATACCTGCTGGCCAAATTTATAGCCTATTTTCAATTGAAACCACGGCTTTTAAAGAATATTTAAAAGATAAAACATATACTTTAAAATTTTTTAATGCACGCAACATGAACTTAGTTGAAAACATCACTAAAACAATTAAGTTAATAGATCAAAAACCACATTCAGCACCTGTTTTTATTAAAACAGTTGGCAGTCAGATGATTAAAGATTTTAGAAATAGTACAACTGTTTCTATCGAAAGCTCAGGTATTCCAACTCCAACATATCAATGGATAGTCGATGGACAAACCGTTTCAGGCTCTAGCACCCAATACACTATTCCAGCACCTCTTAATCCAAAGCAAGTCTCGATTAAAGTGATTGCCCAAAATGTTTATGGTCAGGTGACCTCATCAATCGCTAATATTGTTTTTGCGTGTTCCAACAATGAGACAAACAATAACGGATTATGTGAAGTCAACACAACTCGCTCATGTACAATAGCACATGGAATCGGACAGCAAACATGGATAACAGATAAGTGGTCAGATTGTATACCTATGAGTTGTGATACAGGTTTTACAAAGGTTAATAACTTATGCGGTTGTTCTTCTACACAGCATTTACAAGACAATAAATGTATTGATAACACTGTTAGTTGCCCGATTGTGAATGGGATTGGAACAAAATCGTGGAATGGCACTGACTATGGATCTTGCGTTGTTAAAACTTGCAATGCTTCATTTAGCGCCTTTGGCAGCACTTGCGCCTGCCAAGCCGATCAAACTTTAGATACTGTTGATAATACTTGTAAATATAAAGTCCGAAAATGGACGATTTTGTCTGAGTATGGCACAATAGGTATTCCTGTTCGTTGCTCTGGAAATTACAAACCTTGGAGCCGTCCTGTAGAGGGAGTTTATAACGTCAGTGGTATCATCATTGCTGGTGCAAGCCCATGGCTAGATCCAGCAAAAGTTGATCCTAACTTTTCAGTTTCAGCAATGCGAATCATTGAAACATCTACGTGTGGATCAGAGTATGCCGATGGTGGATATCCTGGTACAACGACGATTTGTTACTCTAGAAAATGCGCTATGCGCATGTACAATATAACTGAAGTCTTGAGTCCAACTAAATAGACTCATACAAAAAAATTTGGATGAGTTAAGCTTTAAATAGGTTTTTAAAAGTTTTGGGTTCTACACTAAATTGTGAAATCAATCGTGGATCAATTTGCTTAAGCAGAGTGGCCCATACATTTTCAGGACGAATTAAACTAATGTGCTCTGGTAATTGAGCATTGTCTGAATTAGATTCTGCATTAAACGTGCTGTACGGCAAAACGGACTGTTTATTAAAATCATAAAAACTGCCAGTCCATACTGAATATGGATTACGTGCCGAACTGACATGTAACTGATGATCACCAATGACAGTTCCACCTTTGATCCCACCGCCGAATAATGCAATAGTATTATCTGTATAATTATGATCTTTTCCGGCATTTTCGTTTCGCCCAGGACTACGATTAAATTCTGTTAAAACAACAACCAAAGTTTTCTGCAAAAGATTTTTATTTTGTAATACTTTAAGAAAACGCGCTATTCTTTGCCAACGATATGTTTGATAACCTGCATGTAAATAGTGATTAGCATGCGTATCTAAATTACGGGATTCATCAATAAGATCAATTTGTGCAACTCGCGTAAGTCCAGCCACCAACGAAGCCAACACAATATCTTCATCATAAAGGCTTTGCTCGGAACTGTCGTTTTGCGATCCGTAAGTTACATCAGAAGTCGCATTTAATTTAATGTTTTTCATTTCAGCTAAAACATCACTTAATACAGACAATTTATTTTGTTGTTTGAGCAAATTAATATAGCGATTAACTGCTAAATCTTTTGTCTTATATAAACTAAATAAATCATCACTGTCGCCACCATTTAAATCAGCAATATTTAATGTCTTGAATGATTCTGTTAGTAGAATAGAAAAATTTTGCTTTTGTGATTTTTGAAAACTTGAGTTAGCAATAAAAAATTGTTCAGCTTTAGTTAACTTTTGAGCTAACTCTGCACTCATATGCGGAGCTGTATCCGAGGTTCTAGCAGAAGTGACATACTGAATCGCCGCAGGATGACCAATATCACTTGCTCCCATAGAAACACCGCGAATAATAGCCATTTCATTCACAAAAGGTGCTAAACAATGGGCCGACAAGCCCAGTGAAATATTTGTCCCAGCGACACGATTCAGAACATCTCGAGTGGGGTTATAAGTTAAAAACAAATCTTTTTCGGATAAACTTTGAGTTCCAACCCATGGATGCAAACCTAAAGTCGAATCCATACCGCCGATTGCACGAAAAACAACGACATTCAAATCTTGTGCGCTGCTCTCACGCCCTTCTAAACCAGCTGCTAGTGCACGCAATGAAACAGATGAGAACGTCGAAAACAACCCAAGCCCCGCAAGACTAGCGCTTGTATTTGATATAAATTGTCTACGATTTGTTTTACTCATTTTAATTTCCTTTTAAGTTTCAAGACTGAAGGGCTGGACCCAGTCTTAAAAAGCAAGCTGCTTTAATATAAAGTTGCTCTAATGTTAAATTTTGATTTTGCCGTTTGACTTCATTCAATAACAACAATGCTAAATCGTGAGATGTTCTGATCTCATCTAATTTAAATACATTATTTTCACCAATATAACGACTGGCTTGCAATACAATATCTGGTCCGACTAGAAAATAAATAAATCTCTCGATTATACGAATTTGCAAATCATCACTCATAGTTGATAGCCCTATTTGATTCCATGCTTTATTTTTTAAAAGCTTTGCTAAATCACGACCTAGAATTATTTCTTGGTTTTGTTCTAATAAAGATGGTGATTTAAAAACACTTTCAACTATTGTTTTGACACATTTTTTATACAAATTAAAATACAATGCACCTGGTGACGACTCGATCGCTTGCCCTAGACTCGGATCAACTGCTCCAAGAATTGAAGCATTGTTGTTTGTGACTTCAGTACAATCAGGATTAATTTCAATATCACCGCGAACTGGCACAATACGATTCATTTGCGAAAAAAAACCTAAAACTGACGGATAGCGATTAACATCTTTGCGAAAAGATGTCTTGTATGTACGCCATTCAGAGCCATGGCTTACTGCCAATGCAAAAACTACAAATACAAAAGAAAATAATATCTTTATTTGCGACATTTTCTTTGCTCCTGCTTGTATTGAAATATTTTTTGTACTTCTTGCTGATTAAATAAGTTCATTGATTGTGACACTGGAGCGCCATCAGAAAGCCATTTACGAACTTGTTCGATTTCTTGGTTATTAGCATGCCAATAATGATCCGATGGTGGCATTTGAGCATTTTTACCCCCATTGTCGACATCCATACAAACAGCTACTTTGCTGAGCTTAGATTTTAAAAGCTCTGGTCTCATTGAAAAAAAAGATGAATGACAATCTTTACAATTATCTAAAACAGCACGAGCTTGAATAAATGACTCAGGCTCAACCGTTTCAATTTTAATATTTCTAAATTCGGGAATCATCAATAAATCTTCTATAACATCTTTAATTTTACGTTTTCGTCTTTCAATTTGTTTAGATACATCAGCTAAACGAGCTGTAGATAGTTTAAAATCCAGTCCTAAATAAATCTCAGCAAACCAGCTCATTTGACAATCAAAGTATTTGGGCAATTGAACTGTTTTAAGTGTTAAATCATGAAAATTACTTACTTCAACGACTTTAAGATCATCGGTTACGTCTGTGTACTTGATTTCACCTTTAAGTGATACATTAGATACGCCTTGTTCAAAAGCACGAAAAACTTTACCCACAGGGTCTAGCCTTGTATGACAAGCATTACAATCAATTTGAGTTGCATGTTTGTCTTTGTGAATTTGTTTAATATTTTCACGAATAATATTCTCATCTAAAATACCTAAAGCCATTCTATTTTCTTTTTGCTTTTCGGATTCGCGATCAAGCGCTGGGGTCATCATATCACAAAGCATAATACGATAATATGCAGCTGCTCTTTTACGATTTTGATTCAAATCTGTATTCCAACGATGATTTAAGAAAATACTACTTGTAAATAAGCCAGAATAATTATTGTGTCCTGTAAGATCAAATTGTTGCGCTTGAATTTGCTTATTGTTTTTTAACTCAATTAAGTATGGTGAACTTGTGTTGGGATTATTACGCATACCTTCTGTATCAATACTGATGTATTCCATAGCGCCACTGTGTTTATTTAAATCAACATGAGACTCAGGTTCAGTGATCATTTGACTTGTGTACAACTCATCAAAACTACGGTTTTCTTTTAAAGTTCGGTAAACAAGTGCAAAATCTCGACCGGCGCTCGCACCGTTATCTGGATATTTTGTATAAAATAGTTTTTCTAAATTCAAACTACGAGGTGTTTTGTAACCAAATCGTTCAGTGACATGAGAATAAAAAATAGCATAAAAATCATCTGAATTCATTTTATCTTGAATATACTTACGAAAATAATTTTCCAAACAAACAGTTGAGCTACAATTTTTTTTCTGCATTTCAGAGTTTAATTTTTCGTATTCTTCTGGCGTGGCCGCTTTTTGCACAAGTCTTTCTGATAGCTTGTTTAAAAAAACCATGGGGTGCATCTCTTGAGCTTGTATATTCAAACTCATGAACATGACTAAATAAAATAAATAATGAATCGATGAGTTTTTCATTATTGAACTCCCTCGACTTCCCATGTTGGCTTTTGAAAAATTCTGATTGCATAAGGGTTATTATTTTCACTTGTGTACTGCGCTGGCGAATAACCTTGAATATTAAATTTGGTGTTTTCACCTAAAGCGAGTGCAGATATTTGCGTGAAGTAATGACTAAAATCGACATTCCATTTTATTTTACATAATTCATCACGAGCATCATCATAATTAGTACTTTTAAAAAGCATTTGAATTGTATACGCCAGAGCAAATGGACTTTGGTGAACATATAAACCATAACTTTTTCGATAAAACTCAAGACCCATCTTATGATCATCAATGGTTTTATAGGGCATATCTTGATACCTGCGCCAATTTAAATTAACACGAGCGCCGGGCCCTGTGTTCAGCGTCAATTCAGGATTTCCACCTTCGTAAGTTTCATCAATAAATAAAACCTTACCCACTTGTGGAAAAATAGAGTTCACAGATTGATCGCATTCAAGTTCTGCAAAAAAACGATTCTGATGTAATGGGGTTAGATTATTATTTTTAATATGTGACTGAGATATTAATTTATTATAATAGTCAGTTTGATTTTTGGTGACATAATTTTGTGTTCCGAATGTCACGTTAGGATTTACAGTATACTCAAGTGGCTGTCCTTGACGCGTTGGATGCTTGGTCCAAACGGCAGCATAAGATTGCTTAATGTATGGAATTTTTAAACTACATTTCGCTAGAACTAAATTTTGCTGGCAAGAGTTTTCTTGCACAGTCATAGGTACAGTAAAAATGGCCGGTGCTTCTTTTTTATAAATTTGAGCAGATGTGCCATCTGCAAATGAAATAGTGGCTGGAGAGCTTTCTGATAAGTTAATATTCGAAATAGGCTTTGCACAAACATAACTAGCACCGATATTCAGTGCTAGTGTGAGAATTAATTTTTTTCGTAGATTAAACGAAAGCATGCTATTAAGCCTTGGTTAGTTTAATTAAGGTTGATATTTATCATGAGCAGCATTTTTAGTCTGAACTATTTTAGAAACAATGTTATTAGCTTCATCGACTTTTTGTGACTGTAAAGATGTAACCAATTGGCTAGACAGACCACATACATTTTTAAGAGGGTTTACAAAATCTGCATCCTGAGTGTAATCAGGAGGCACTTGCGTCAACTCTAATTGACACGTTTTAGCTAAGGTTTGAGCTGCCGCTAGAGTGTCAGTTGTAATCTGACCTGCTTTTAAATCTGTTTGAATTTGTTTTAAAGATTTTCCCATGATTTTCATCGAGTCTTTAAATGCATCCGCATGAACGAATTGTGTCGCTAAAACCAATGTATAAATGATTGCTAATTTGATTTTCATATAGTCTCCTTAAAACTGCTATACTCTGAATATTGCAATTTTTAGGATCTTGTAAAAATGAATATAATGAATTTGAATAGGCTGCCAAATTTGATTGTCTGACAGCCGACTAAGACTTAAACACTGTCTCGTTTCAAGTTGAGACAGCGGTTTTAACTAAGCGACTTCGCGCTTTAAATGAATAACTTGACCTGAGTCATCTTGTTGGTGAGTTGTTTTCACATTAACAATTGAGCTAAGTTGTAAAATAGAGTCTTTAAGATTTTGAACTTCAACACTTAACCGATCAGCACTTGATGCTGCTTCAGACGAGGCTGAACTATTTTGCTGAGCAGAAACATCTAGTTCTGCAATAGCTTTGTTGATTTCACTGATTCCTTTTGATTGCTCTTGGCTTGCCACCGATATCTCTGAAACTAATTGACCCACATGTGAAACGTCTTCAACAATTTCAGATAAAACTTGATCACAAAGCGTAGCTGTTTCAGTTCCGCGCTCAACTCGTTCACGACCTGAACTCATAATACCTTCTAATTTTTGCTTAGTGCTCACAACAATAGATTGAACGTTTCGAGTACTTTCCTCAAGTAAAGCTGTGATCTCTTGTGCTGACTTACCACTCATTGTCGCTAAACTACCAATTTCTTCAGCAACGACCGCAAAACCTTTACCATGCTCACCGGCACGAGCAGCTTCTACAGATGCATTAAAGCTTAATAATTTAGTCTGAAAAACAATGTCATTAATAACTTTAGTTTTTGAATCGATATCTTGAATGATTTTTAAAATACTTTGTAACTCTTGATTTGATTCTTCAACGTAGTTAGCAATTTCATTATTACTTTCAGACATTTCATTCATTGAATTCAATACAGATTGAACTGCATCTTTACCTTTGTTGGCTGTCTCTTGGCTTTTTGTCGCTAATTGGCTCGAGCGTTCTGCATTTTCTGCATTTTTACCAACGATGGCTCTAGTTTCTTCAACAGCAGCGGTTGTTTCTTGAATAGCTGCTGCTTGTTGCGAAGTGCTTGAAGAAATTTTTTCACTCGTACCTGCAACATTTGATGCAATGTCAGAAACAACTTCAGATCGTTGCTGTAATGAGGCAGCAATAGCCGTTATAGATTTAATAAGATTAGCTGCTGATCTTACTGATAAGACCATCATTCCTAACCCAACAAGTAAACCACCTATTAATACGAATAGAATAATGTCTTTAGCATGTGCTGACAACTCATGTGCCGTCTTTGAAGCTTCTTTAGCTCCGCTCTCATTAAACTGCACAAGTTTAGTCATTGCTTCACGAAAATGAGATGCTTCGCGCGGACAATCAACTAAAAAGATTTGCTGCATTTTAGCTTTTGACTCTTCAGTATTTTGAGCCTGATATTCTAAAACATTCACACTAATGGCTTTAAAGTTCTGCCATGCCTGATTTACTTTTGCGTATAATTCTTTTTCTTCAGCATTTGTAAGCAGTTTTTCATAGTCTTTTAGATTTGTATCTAAATCAGCGATATTTTTTTTAACATCTTCAACAGCTTTATCCGCATCTGCCTTAGATATACCGTTTAAGCCCAATGTTACGATTGAGATTCGCACTTGTCTATACTCAAGAAATATTTCTTTTGATAGTGATACGCTAGGTAAATAATTGTCAGCAATTTCAAAAAATTGAGCGCTCACTCTGTCTAATGACTTATGCGACCACCAACCAATACCAGCAAATAATATTGCTAGAACTAAAGTTGGTACGACAAGTTTTACACTTAAGCTAACCTTTTTAAACATAAATCCCCCGGTAAATATATTTTTGTTTTTACCGAAATTTAACAATTGTTAAATTAAGTATCGTCACTTAATGGTTTAGGCTTAAACAATATTTGTTAACAAAAATCAATTCTAGACCTAAATTCAGGAAACCTTGTTAAAACTAAATTAAGAGATAATTTCAATTATGTTAAAAGTATGACTTAAATCCGACACTATAGAGCTGATTTTGATTTTTGTCAGAGTGATTAAAAATCTCTTCTTTTGTGTAAATAAGTTTTATTTGCTGATTTAAACTGAGATTATAACCCACGCTTGCTGATAATAAAGTATTTTGATACTCATCTCTGTAATAGTGATCATAATAAGTATCTAAATTGAGCTGATTAAGACGCATTAAATAGCCAATACGGTATCCTAGCCATGTCCTATTTTTAGATTCGTTATACAACTTAAACTCAGTCAGATTTTTTAGCTCTGGCAGTACAAATAGAGAATGCTTTTTCGATTGAAACTCTAATGCTGCACCAACTTGCGCTAATATTTTAAGATCTGAATAACTTTCTAAGCACTCAAAACAATTATTGCCAAACGAACTTTCAAATCCCCACGACAGAGATTTTTCTCGCACATCAGACAGTGACAATGCTTTAAGTAACACCAATCTACCCTTAAAATCATAATGATCATTTTGGTCTTTTTTAAGAGTCGTCTCTATTTTTAAGTATTCAAGAATTGCAACTTGCTCATAACCAAATAATGTCGAATCTGAACTATGCACACCCATGCTATAATCTAATCCTAAACTATACGTTTTGTGATTGATATCTGTTAAAGTCACTAACACTGACGACGGTTTATGACCTAAAAATGGAGGGTTTATACCAGAATATAAACGAAGCGTTTCTTCTGATGCAGATTGAGACGTTTTGGCTATTGCAGCTCGACGAGCTAAAACGGCATTCATTATTTGCGATTCTTGCAGTTCTAATTGCGTTTGTTTTTTATAATTTTTAATATTCCAGTAATCGATAGCAGCATCTAAAACTTGTATGTCATCAAGATTTGCCATCATTTGTTTTTGTTCAGTTAAAAGTTGATAGTTTTGTTTCTGACTAAAATCTAACTGATTAATTTTATAATCAAGCTTTGTTTGCAGTGATGCACGATACTTGAGTTGATCAGTAAGTTGATGTCTTGTTAAAAGCCTAATTGTTTCAGCTGGTAAAACCACAATAGATAACTGCTCAGTCAAGTTGAGCTTAGGCTTAACTGTATCAATCAACTGAATGAGTCTATAAGAACAATTCTCATCAATAAAATAATATGGTATTTGGGAATTAAATGTTAATTCCCATATCGACAAAGCCAGTAAATTAACTTCTTCGGGATTTAAATTTAATTCATACTCCCACAAATCACGACTTTCAGAATTATTGTAAATACCAACTTTTTGATAAAATGGTTCTATTTCATAGCCACCATAGTACTGACCCGTTAGACCTTTAGACATATACACCACTGTTGAATCTGATACATCTGGATGAGCCATAAACCCGACAGCATAACTTAAAAGCGGATTACCACCGCGCTCATCATGATGATAAAGTCGTATGAACGTATGCCCCATAATCGAGGCGGGATTTCCTTGATAAGAGCCGGCAAAAACCATCGAAACACGATCCGCATTAATCTGAGTTAACCACTGATTTAAGTCTTTGCAGGGATAGTCCGGAAATTTAATACTTAAATTTTTTTCTAAAATTTTTTTGCGGGCTGGAAAAGCGCAAGCTGCATATGTTTTTTGAATACCATAAATAGGTTGATCATTTTGAAAAGCTTTTAGTGCAGCTTCAAATTCTAGTTTTGGCGAAACGCGACCTAATGGCGAAAAGAAAAATTCAGGGGCTGCTATAGGACTAAAATTCTTATCTACATTTAACGTTGTGTATTGATAACTTTTAAAAAACTGAATTGGAACTTCTATAGGATCTGCCCAGGCCAGAGCAGATCCTATGTTCAATAGACTAAATATTATAACAAGTCTAACCCACATTATTTAATGAACATTGCTGAGTCAAAGCTGAATCTTTGAAAATAGTTTTATAAACTTCAGATAAAGTATTTTCTGGTTTAACTGCTGCATCTTGAAAAAGTTGATTGTAGTTGTTTTTTAAGTGCTGATTTAAGCGAGCTTGAGCCTTATCATCACAACCTAATGTTTTTGCTAAAGCTGTTAAATACTCGCCCTGTCCTTTAGCGACTTCACTTTTTAGTTCGAAATAATTCATTGTTACAAAGTAAAGACTTTCTTTTTCTGTTTTAACCAACTTATGTTGCGAGCAATTAGAAGTACCAAAGGTCATACCGAATGTAACAGCTGGAAACAAAAAGTAATTTGTCGTTGAACGAAATGAAGACGACACCAATGAATTATCTTTAAATAAATACCAACCAGGACCGCAACCAGAACTGCCATCTGCTGCTTGACCTTGCTGTGATAAAGTAAAACCTAAAACAACTAAAATTAGTGACAATACATTTTTTGTTTTTGAACTCATTGTAATTCTCCTTTTTTTATTTTTTTCGACACACCCACACTATTATCGAATGTCTTGTTTATGATGTTAAGTTAAATCATAATTAAAATTACAAAAAATGAACCAGGTCTAGCACGACTTTTAAATAGACCACTTAACATAAAGCTTAATAAACAAAGCTTTTACATAGACCTTTTACGCAGACCCACTAGGAAGAAACAAATGAATGATCATTTTAAAAAACTATCAAAAACTCTTCATGATTTTAAATCGGATCTAACAATTAACCACTGGATTGTGGCCATTATTGTGCTTATCATTGGGCTCAGTAGTTCAACTGTACTCATTTTTGAAACAACACGACTTTTACATATTTCAACGGATGCTGCCAGCTCTTGGCTAGGATCGCTCTGTCTCGCTATGGGAATTCTCGGAGTCTACTTATCACTCAAATTCAAAATGCCTATACTCATTGCGTGGTCTACTGCGGGTTCTGCCCTTTTGATCACAACAGTCGAACATTACTCAATCAATGAAGTCATCGGTGCATTTATCATGAGTGCTGTGATCACACTCATATGTAGTTTATCTGGTGTGTTTGAAAAAATTATGAATCTTATTCCTAAATCAATCGCCTCTGCTTTATTAGCAGGAACACTTTTACAGTTTTCTCTTAAAGCCTTTGGTTTACTCAATGACAACCTGATTTTAGTTCTTGTGATGTTTACAGTTTTTATTTTTTCTAAAAAACTTATTCCACAATTAACCATGTTACTCGTGGTCCTTGTTGGTATTTTACATTCATGGAATGCCAATTTGATTGATTTTACTCTTTTGAATTTCAAACCGACTGAATTACATTTCACTGCACCTGAGTTTTCATTTTCAGCTTTAATGAGTATGAGTATACCTTTGTTTATCATCACTTTAGCTTCACAAAATATTACGGGGTTTACTTTACTGAAAAATAATGGTTTCCACCCTCCAGTTTCTAAAGTTATGAATGCCGTGGCATCGGCCAATATTTTAACTTCTTTTTTTGGTGGATTTGTTTTAAATATGTCGGCACTCGCATCTGCAATTGCTTTAGGACCAGACTCACACAAAGATCCAAACAAAAGATACTGCGCTGGCGTGACAACGGGCATACTTTACATTTTAGTCGGTGGTTTAGCTGGAACAATCACATCACTGTTTGCAATATTTCCTGAACAACTCATCAAAGCCATTGCCGGTTTTGCTCTTTTAAATACTATTTTTGTAAGTCTTAAATCGGCCTTTCACAACACTGCAGAATCAAACGATGCAGCTTTTATAACATTCATTATAGCCGCATCTCAGTTTAAAATTTTCTCTATTGGCCCAGCCTTTTGGGCCATGCTTATTGGGCTATTAATTAATTGGGTCTATCATTTTAAGTTATTCAAGCGTGCGTAAAGCTCTGCATCTATTTTAGGTAAAATTTCAAGGGCCTTCATATTTTTGTGAATTTGATCAACACGAGATGCCCCTGTGATGACTGTACTAACATGAGGGTTTTTTGCACACCATGCAATTGCAAGAGCTGCAGGATCTAAATTATAATCTTGAGCGACACGCACATATTTTTCAACAAGTTGATTATTTTGCTCTGACAAAGCATCTTCTTTTAACCATGATAAATTTGGTAAACTTAAACGAGATCCATCCGGAACTTTTCCCGCAACGTATTTGCCGGATAATATTCCCGAAGCAAGTGGACTCCAAGTTGTTAAACCTATTTTGTATTTATCATAAAGTGGTGCATATTCTTTTTCTACGCGCTCACGCCACAATAAATTATACTGGGGTTGTTCAACGACCGGTTTACGTAAATTATATTTTTCTGCAACAGCGATGGCTTGTTCAATCTCCGAAGCACTCCATTCTGATGTTCCCCAATACAAAGCATATCCTCTTTGGATAATATCACTCATGGCCCAAACTGTTTCTTCTATAGGTGTTTGCGGATCAGGTCTATGACAATAAACAATATCAACATAATCCATTTGCAAACGTTTTAATGATTGAGTCATACCATTCATCAAATACTTGCGATTCAGTGTGTTTTTCTCATTGGGGCCATCGGTAATTCCCCAAAAAAACTTAGTCGAAACTATATACTTTAATCTCGGAATCTCTAGTTTTTTAAAAACTTCTCCCATAATTTCTTCTGATTTGCCACCAGCATAAACTTCTGCATTATCAAAAAAATTAATACCATAATCGTAAGCTGTTTTAATGCAATCATGTGCTAATCGCATATCAACTTGATTCGAAAAAGTGACCCACGAACCAAACGAAATGACTGAAACTTTTAAGCCAGCTTGTCCAAGTCTACGATATTCCATTATAACCTCATTTTTTTATATTATTCATTTAAGTACATTTATTTTATATAGACATATCAGCAAATCAATCAAACTCATCAGAAAGTTTTGGAATATGATTAAAAGCAACTCGCGTCTTAGCTTGATCTGTTACATCTAAGTACCCAGCAGACATTAACGCATTTGGTCCATATTTTTGATTCACTAAATCCATCACATAACTCAGTTTATTCAACTTGGCTTCAGCAAATAAACTAAGTTGCTCATGTTCTGTATCGCTCAATCCACCGAGATAGACTGCAACTTTGATTGGTTTACTAACAATGATTGTCGCTGTCATTTTCTTAACTTGATCAAGTAAAAAAAATGTATCGTTTGTTTCTTGAAATGAAATGGCTTTTTCATATTTTTGATTATTTTTCAAATCTCGAATAGCAACTCCAATAGTTCGACACTTTTGACGGTTAGATCTTAACCTTGAAACTGCTTTTGCTGTTAGCTTGAGTAGAATTTCAAAAGCCGCTTGTGAATTTCGCGACTCAGGTGCCAAAACATGTTGATGTGAAAGTGATTTTGATTTTTCGGTTTTATGCTCAATATCATCACCCTGAAGCTCTCGAGATAGTCTTAATCCAACGATACTCCCCCAAAGACTTTTCATTTGCTGAGATGATAGCTCTCGTAATTGACCCACTTTAAAATAACCTCGTTGATTTAATCGATATTGCATATTACGTCCAACACCTGAAATTGATTCAACTGGTAAATGATCTATCATTTCACTGATTTTATTTTTCTCAATAATGACAAGTCCGTTAGGCTTCATCATATCCGAAGCTAATTTTGCTAGCACAATATTTGTTGATAAACCAATTGAGCTTGTTAAGCACTCACCCACTTTAGACTCGATATTTTTTTTAATATTTAAAGCAATCATACGCGCATTATCGATTTGTGTTTCTCGCCCAATCAGCTCACAAACCATTTCATCTATAGATAGAACCTTATGAACAGGACAAATTTCATTTACAGCTTCGATGATTTTATGATGATACTCCGTATAGAGACGATGGTGTCCTTCAACAAAAATAATTTCTGGACAAAGTTTTTTGGCTTCAAAAACTTTGGTTCCGGTCTTAATACCTTTAATTTTGGCCTGAATACTTGAAGCTATAACCGATGTGTTATCTGTGACCATCGGAACAACGGCAATTGGCTTATTTCGTAGTTTGGGATGACTTTGTTGTTCACAAGACGCAAAAAACGAATTCAGATCGACCAATAAATATTTTAATTGACTCATGTCTATTAATTTACATATAATTTACACTATATCAATATATTTTTACGGCTGACCATAACCAGTCGAAAAAACCTAGACGACTCGACTTTATAACGTCGATGTGGTGATTTTGATCAATGCGATAAATGCCGATCTCTCCCAAAGCTCTGTGCACAACTACAGCTTTAAACGCCTGATCTGTACAATCAGAGTATTCATTAATAATACTTGTAAATAAATTTTGTAACCGTTCATATTCAGTCACTTCACGATGTTCAATTGAATCTAAATTTATGACTAAACTTTTACGAGATGCCACATCTTCTGCTGAAACCTGACAGACGCTTTTAAAACCAAAAGATTGATTTTTAAAGATCGCAGGTTTTACAAGAGATAAATCATACTTAAAAGATCCTGTTTGTTTCTGCACGAGGTACATCGATGTATATAAATTTTCGAGCTGTTCCAATGCTACAGACTCTCCTAAATTTTGATAACTGATCTGTGAAAAACGATAATAAAAACTCGATAAACAAACACACAATAAAACAAAACCCATGAGTTTTCTCATGGGTTAATTGAACCTGATTTTAGAAAATCACACAATATTAAATCATCATCTTAGCCAAAACGTGGATCGTTGTGCTTAGGTAAAGCTGACGAAGGGCTAGACGATGTCGATTTAAATGAGTCTTCACCAGAAACTTGTTTTTCTTGTTTTGGTTCGACTTTAGCAGCAACAACAGCCTTAGACGTTTTATCTTTTTTTCTAAATGGCGTTACATTGTTTTTTTCAGATAGCGCTCGATTAGCCACCGATTGTTGAGAGACTTCAAAATTTTGAGGACGTGAATTGCCATTATCCCCATTTAAAGACTTCAGCAATAAATCCACAGTTTCACGCATAATTTGAGATTGACGCGTTAATTGTTCAGCCGCAGTAGCCACTGTTTCTGATGTTGAAGCATTTTGCTGAGTTACTTGATCGAGTTGAGCCACGGCTTTATTAATTTCACCTAGCCCTGTTGATTGCTCTTGGCTGGCTGTCGATATTTCACCAGCCATTTGTGAAACATGAGTCACTTGGCCAACGATATCATTTAAAACATCACCACACTGACGAGCTATATCAGTACCTGTATCGATTTTAGATTTACCTTCTTCAATGAGAACACCAACTTTGGTTTGCGTATCTTGTACAATCGAAGTTACTTTAGAGCGGCTGGCATCAAGCATACTTGAAATTTCTAAAGCGGCTTTACCACTCATTTGAGCAAGGTTTCCGACTTCTTCAGCGACAACTGCAAAACCTTTACCATATTCACCGGCACGAGCAGCTTCTACAGAAGCATTAAAACTTAATAATTTAGTTTGAAAGACGATATCATTAATAACTTTAGTTTTAGATCCAATTTCTTCGATGATTTTAACGATTTCACCCATCTGTTGATTACTTTGGTTAACTTGATCTTGAATTTTAGAATTACTGTCATTTATTTCAGACATCGATTGAATCATTTGTTCAACAACTTGTTGTCCTTCTTGCGCTTTTAGTTGCGAGGATTCAGAAGTTTTAGATGATTCACTTGCATTTTCTGAATTTTTCTTAACCATCGATGTTAATTCTTCGATCGCTGATGCTGTTTCTTCTAATGATGCAGCTTGCTCTGTAGTAGATTGCGATAAGGCTTGTGATGACTCAGATACATTACCAGCAGCTGTTTCAACTTCTGAACTTGTTTTTTGTATGTTGTTAACTATTTGACTGAATACATGAGCTACACCAGATGCTACAATAAATGAAATTAGTATCGTTGAAAGTGCTATTAAACCAATCATCGTGGGCACAAACCACGATAAAAAACTAACTGATTTATGACCAGATGACACACTGTTTTTTGCAAATTTTGATTGAAAGTCTAATAAGCTTTGCATTTTATGAGTTCCCAAAGCATAAAGCTCCAACCATTCTTTATGACCTATTTCATCACGCTTTTTACGGTCATTCACGTTTTCACTTATCGAAAGGGCGATAAGCGTATCCGCCATATCTTTGTATTTAACCCAAAATTCTTTTTTGTAGTCCTCCCAAACAGCTTCCTCGCCCTCGACAAAAGGTAAAGATTCATATACTTTAACAGCAACGTTAAAATCATCTACGACTTTTGAAATATTTTGTTTTGCTTTTTGGGCATCGGAAACTGAATTATTTGTATCCAATAGTACATTTGTTTCAGCTCTGATTTGCTCGACTGCATTTGCCATCTTAGCCTGTTCAAGTATATTCGGCATTGTGACTTCCGCAATAAATTTGTACTGATCTACAACATTTGAGTATTTAACAGATGTAAATACTGTGACACCAACAACTAATGCTAAAGTCAGTAAATTTGAACCAATTATTTTTGTTTTCAAACTGGCTTTTGTAAAAAGGCTCAACATATTGAATGCTCCTTAGATAAAGAGCATATCGAATCAATTCACGAAAAGGTTTAGATTAAAACTTGTTTTTCATGATTTTTTAATATTATTCAAGCAATTGTCAAAAATCGATCAAATATGTGATTACTTTGAATGTTGAGTCATCAAAATATCTCGAAGTGGGACACGACTTTTAACTCAATAACAAACACTTAGCTGTGCTTTAACTCTCTTTTTAAAATTTTACCAGAATCGCCCTTAGGTAAATCTTTAAGTAAAGTAAAAAATTTTGGATTTTTAAATTTAGCCAAGTTCTTTAAACAATGCTCTCTCAAAACTTGCTCGTCATAGTAATCACCTTTAACACTGACAAAGGCATGACCAACCTCACCCCACTGGTCATCATGAATGCCAATGACAGCGGCTTCTTTAATCCAATCAAGTTTTTGAATAACTTGTTCGATCTCAACAGGATAAACGTTTTCACCGCCAGATTTATACATCTCTTTTTTACGTCCAACGACATAAAAATAACCATCAGAATCATAACGAACAAGATCACCTGTTTTAAGCCAACCATCTTGAATCGTTTCAGCTGTGGCTTTTGGGTTTTTCCAATAACCTGACATACACATAGGTCCTTTTAACCAAAGCTCACCAATCTCATCAGCAGCTAAGGCATGACCATCATCATCACGAACAGAGACTTCACTATAAAAATTAGGAAATCCGATAGATCCTTTTTTACGAATTGAGTCTGCCTCACCTAAAGAAAAAACATTGGGACCGAATTCAGTTAAACCAAAGCCTTGTCTGATTGGAATATTTTTCTTTTGCCATATTTCAATTTGTTCAATTGGCATAGGCTCGCCGCCAACTATCGCATAACGAATTGTTGTTAAATCAACAGCTGAAAACATATTCGATCTCGACATCATGCCCATTGTTGTTGGAACACCAAATAGCAATGTCGATTTATATTTTGATGACAAATTTAAAATTTGATCAGCATCAAATTTTTTAGTTAAAACAATTTGAGCCCCATGGTGAAAAAACGGAGTTGATAAAACATTCCAACCACCCGTATGAAACAGCGGTAAGAAAATCACTGCTGAATCAGTTGATGTGATATTCAAACGTAAAGCTGTATTGACAGAATTCCAAAACAACGCCTTATGTGAAATCATAGCCCCTTTAGGAAAACCTGTCGTACCAGAGGTATAAATAATTAAACCCGTTGTCTCTGTTGTTGAATCAAAGCCATCATATTTTTGCGCGTAGCTTTGCACAGATTCAACAAAACTTGATGCTGTACCTTTGATTTGCAACCAATGCGACTCTGGAACATGAATTTCTTGTTCGATTTCTTTGAGCAAACCGTGATACTGCTGTTCATAAACAATAAGCGCAGGCTCAGAGTTAGAAATGAGATATGTTATTTCTCTTGGTGTTAATCGGTAATTAATCGGTACCAGCATTGCACCTAAACGAGCTAATGCGAAATACAATACAAAACTATAAACCTCATTTGTTGAAAAATGCAAAACACGATCACCTTTATTAATACCATATTTATTTTTCAACAAGTGTGCAGCTTTTTGAGCTTGATCAAACATCTGTGAATAAGTGAGTTCTTGGTGTGTATCACCATCAACTAAAGCTGATCTATTCGGAGTATACTGACTCCATTTTTTTAACCAATCTAATTCAAACTCATGACTCTCGAACTCATGACCAAGTTTAGTGACTTGGTCATGAGAGTTTTTCTTAAACTCAGCAGAAATCATTTCATTCATGTATCATAACCCCAACGTAAAGATGTTGCCACCATACTCATTCCACCGCCAGAACCCAGCATAACAACCAAATCACCTTTTTTAAGTTTATGTTGATTTGCAGCATCTGCTAAAGCCATCGCAATCGAAGCACTGCCTGTGTATCCGTAGCGATCCATGATGTAGTGAGCACGCTCACGTGGCACTTCTAAACGGTCAAGAGTTTCGTAAATACTTTGAACGTTGAATTGTGTAATGAAAAAACATTTAACGTCTTGTGGTTTTGCACCGATTGGTTCTAAAACTTTTTTCGTTAGTTGCGGCCAGTGAATACCGTTTGTTTCTGGTGGAATACGTTTAGGAAACGCCAGTAAATGTCCTTTTTGATCGATCACTTCGTGTGTGATCATTTGTGCTGAACCGCCAGCGTATATACCCATATAATCATGATACTGTCCATCAGTGTACATTGTGCTTGTTAGAAATCCAACATTGGGCTCTGTAGTTGCTTGGATAACAGCTGCGCCAGCACCATCAGCAAATAAAGATGCAATTTTATAATCGTCCATATTGAGCCACTGACTCATAGCATATGCACCCACAACTAAAATATTTTTAAAATTTGAATCTGCTTTGATGTATTTACTAGCCATATCACATGCCGTAACAAAACCCGCACACGCCGTGTTAATATCAAAAGTTCCAGCTTTAGTGGCTTGCAATCGATGTTGCATAACCGATGCTGTTGATGGTGATAAATAATCTGGAGTATCTGTCGCCACGATAATTAAATCTAAATCTTGAGCTGTGATTTTTGCATTTTTAAGTGCTTGCTCTGCCGCTGGCAAAATCAAATCACTTGTGCGTTGTTCTGGTTTTTTCCAACGACGTTCTTTGATATTACGTGATTCTTTTAAAAAACTGTCGATATCTTTTTTATAAAGATCATTGAAATATTGATTAGTGATCACTCGTTCAGGAGCATAAAAACCAGTTCCAATAATGACGGCGTTTCTAACTTGGTTATTTTGAGCTTGATTTATTTGAGACATATTTTCCCCTCTTAATTTAACTCTATGAGAGAAACACAAAAATCCTCTAGCGTGAAAACAAAAAACTATTGACACTTTGAGTCGCTTTGAATTGGCATAAATCATTAGCAAAAAAGAGCAATTTTCAGAGTGAAAAACTAAGACGCGAAAAGACATAATTAAGTTTCAAAAAAACTATTTGATTGACGATTTTCACTGAGCTGAGCACTAATCTAAGGGTCAATGAAGACATGAAACAAGGGGATCAAAATGTCGACTACAAATGTTCAATTCAATTTTAAAAATAAAAACGCAGTTGTCACTGGCGGAGCTCAAGGAATCGGTTTTCAAATCGCATTATCTTTCTTACAAGCTGGCGGAAATGTTTCTATCTGGGATTACTCACAACAAGCTCTTGAAGTTGCTAAAAAAGAATTAGCTCAATTCGCGAACCAAGTTCACTTTACACAAGTTGATGTTACACAAAAAGATTCTTGTGAATCAGCTGTACAATCTTTGCCATGGGCTTGTGACATTCTTGTCAACAATGCAGGCATCACTCGCGATAAGTCATTTGCTAAAATGGGCTTTGAAGAATGGAACGCAGTTATCAATACAAATTTAACTGGTTTGTTTAATGTCACTAAAACTTTATCTGAAAAATTTAACGCACAATCTAATCACAAACGTATTGTTAACATTTCAAGTGTTGTTGGTTTGTATGGTAACTTTGGTCAAACAAACTATGCTGCTGCTAAAGCTGGTGTTATTGGTATGACTAAAACTCTAGGCAAAGAATTAGCACGCAAAGGTTTTACAGTAAATGCGATCGCTCCGGGCTTTATTGCAACTGCAATGACTCAAGCTATGCCTAAAGAGGTTTTAGAATCTATGGCAGCTAAAGTTCCAGCACAACGCCTTGGTTCAACAGCAGATATTGCTAATGCAGTTTTATTCTTATCTTCTGAACAAGCAGCTTACATTAACGGAACTGTTTTAAGTGTTGATGGTGGATTAGTTATCTAATACATGCCTTTTTTCAAAACTCAATCTGGGATAAATCTACATTACGAGATCTATCCCAGATCTTCTGCAAAGCAACTGACTTTTATTCATGGTCATCTAGGGTCTACACGCTGGTGGGCACCTGTTCTAAATGAAATTAAAAAGCAAAATTTAAAACTCAATACAAATCTAGATGAATCTGTTGTGCTTATTGATTTTCACGGATGTGGCGAGAGCGATTCTCCACAAAATATCGAGAATTTTACATTTGAAACCGTCATTCAAGACTTAAATGACCTTTTGCTCAGTCTGAATTTACCAGAGTATAATCTTATTGGCCACAGCGCTGGTGGTTTAATTGTTTTACATCTTTTAGCGATTAATCCTAGCCAATATAAAGCTGGTGTTATGATTTCACCGGTTGGTCTGCACGGACTCAAGTTTGATGATAGCCTGTACCCAATATATGACAAAATGGTAAAAAATTTTGAAATCACTAAAAAAGTTATTGGTTCAACAATTTATATGAATGACGACACATCTGATTTTTTTAATCAAGTCATAGCTATCGATGCTTACAAAGGTATTCAGAAACTTAATTCTCGCTTTGTAGATCTTCTCAAAAATTACTCATCAGAGCATATAACTTCAAATGTTCGACAAAAAAATCTCATTATTCACGGACGTAACGATCATTTGTTACCTCTTAAAGATTCAGAGGAGCTGAACCAAACTTTGATTCATTCAGAAATTGAAATTATCGAAAATGCAGGCCACTGCCCGATCATAGAAACTCCGCTGACAATCGCACAGGCTATCTTAAGATTTTATTATAACGTCTAATTTTTTGACACTCTTAAAGACTTTTCATGGCTGTAGATTTAACAAAGCTCAGCGACAAAAATTGTGCTAATTATTTTATCGAAAAGATTTTTGCTTGTACCATTTCGACAGGGGCCAGGGGTTATGATTTTAAATTTTAAAACTAAAGCGCTTACTTTATTAAGTCTAATACTTCTAAGCGCGATACAATCGCAAGCGGTCATTAAATCAATAAAAATGGATAATGGTCGACATATCGCTTATGAGGCCAACTTAACTCAAAATAACAAAGCTACTTTTGTTTTTTTACCGGGTGTTTATCGTGGTTGGACAGCTAATGATGAATTTATTAAAATTCTAAAAAAAGAAAATATAAACTTTGTAGCTATTCACTACAGTCTTCAGCCAGAATCAATTTTAAAAATTACAAAAAACGAAAGTGCCTATATCGCAAGTCATAGTTATACAGCTATAGACCTCGCACAAGAAGTTGAGTTTACATTAAAGAAACTTAAAATTACTCAGCCAATTATTGTAAGTTTATCATATAGCTCATTGGTTAGCTCTGTATTAAGCCAAACTCAGAAATACAACCCCATTGTGGAAACTGCACCAATGATTCGCTTTGATGAAAGCAATCCCTCTGGTGGACAAGTCACCGAATTTTGGGAGAGCTTTTTTAATTTAAACCCATTCACTGGACCTATCATCACTCAGTGGTATTTAAAACAAACCTATCAACAGTATTGGACCGACACAGTTAATGAGATGCTTAAAACTAATCCTAAAGATCCAAAAAATAAAATTCGTGATCTGATGATTCAATCTTATACGGCGATGTCTATGACTGCACACGGATTTGATTTCACTCAACAGAATTTTGCAAATGGAATCCAACGACTTTTCATATTAGGCCACAATGAAGATCCAACTCGTTACCAATTACAACAAGCCGCTATCACTCAATATGAAAAAGCATCAGGTTTTCACAAATCGACTGCTGTGATACCAAATGCTGGGCACATCATATCTGCCGATGCTCCTGAGGACTATGTTCGCATTTTAAAAACTTTAATTAAAAAATAATTTCAATTTAAGTTGTTTAAATATTAACTTTTATAGATAATCTTGAACATGAAAAAGATTATCTTAATTTCGCTTTGTCTTTACCTCATTCATCCAATTAAAGCACTCGCATCATCTGAAAATTTCGAACTCAAAGAGTTTAACAGTTGTAGTTTTTGTAGTTTTAAAATTGGCTTTAAACTTCAAAGCCTAACTGATCACCGCGGTGTTATAACTGAGCCTAATGCTCAAGTCATGCCGGGTGTTGCTGCTTATTTTTTTAATGATCAACTAGAAGTTATTCCAACGTCTCTTAGTTTTTTTCATTATATTGATGAGCCTAACATCCGTTTTCGTTACAGACTTTACCAAATAACTGACAAACCTATGGTAAAATTACAAAGCCAAGACACTTCATCTTATATTCACCGCGAAAACACGATAGAAGCACAGTTCCGCATTGAAACTTTTTGGGGTGGAAACAGTGATGACTATGTTGCTGAATTTGATTTAGCGTACTCTAAAGATATCAAAACGCATTGGGGTGATTATTTCGAAATACTCACTAAATTTAAACTCGAGTCTTTTGTTTTATCTGAATACAATCTTGTTTTAGAACCTAATTTTTTTGCTTCTCTGGGGTGGGGTAATTCATCACATAATCAGTATGTTTACGGACCACAAGCACAACAAAGTACTTTTAATAATTACGCCTATGGTTTATGGCTGGCTATACCAAACAGAGCTGACCGTTATTATCCGATTGTTATGATCAAACATTTTCAAACGATGAATAGCGATCTTAAACAAGCTGATTATGCTCGCGGCCATGATAGTGGCATAGCCGCATCGCTCATTTATTCAGTTAAAGTCTTATAATTTACTCGTATCCATAACAAAACGATATTTAACATCACCTTTGATCATTCGTTCATAAGCATCGTTGATTTGATCTGGATTTATCAATTCAATATCTGACACAATGTTGTGTTCAGCGCAGTAATCTAACATCTCTTGTGTTTCTTTAATTCCACCAATCAATGATCCTGCTATTGATTTACGTCCACCGATTAATGCAAATGCAGAAACAGGTATTGCTTCTGGCGGCACACCCAATAGCACCATAGTGCCATCAACAGACAACAAACCTAAATATTGGTTATAATCATGTGGTGCAGATATCGTGTTAATGATTAAATCAAAATGTCCGCTTAATTTTTTAAAAGTTAGCGCATCTTTGGTATTAGCAAAGTGATGCGCTCCTAGTTTTTTAGAATCTGCTTCTTTACTCGAAGACGTGCTTAACATGGTGACTTCAGCACCCATTGAAGCAGCTAGTTTGACGGCCATATGACCCAAACCACCAAGACCGACTACTCCGACTTTTTTACCTGGGCCTGCTTTCCAGTGTTTTAATGGCGAGTATGTTGTGATCCCCGCACATAATAACGGCGCAACAGCTGCTAAATTCAACTTTGAAGAAACTTTCAAAACAAAACTCTCATCGACAACAATTTGTGAAGAGTACCCACCATAGGTTGGTTTATTTAAATATTTATCAGGACTATTATAAGTAAAAGTTGCTCCACTCATACAAAATTGTTCTAAATCTTTTTGACAGCTCGAGCATGTATGACAAGAGTCAACCATACATCCAACGCCAACAGCATCGCCAACTTTGAATTTTTTAACTTGTGAACCAACTTGCAAAACTCGACCGACGATCTCGTGACCTGGCACCAATGGATACTGAGCACCACCCCATTCATTGCGAATCGTATGTATATCTGAGTGACAAATACCACAATATTCTATTTGTATTTGAACATCATTGGGTAAAACATCACGTCTAGGAATTGTTAAAGATTCGAGAGGTTTATGAGCAGCATGAGAACCGTAAGCTTTGACTTGTGGCATAGAGTGACTCCTGATTTTAATTTAACCCGATTGTAAATAAATTCAGAGTCAGAGGCTAGAAATTAAAATGAAAATGAAATACCCAAGCTCGACGTGTCAGAGTTTGTCGTGCTGCCTTCACTTTTACCTCTAGAAAACGAAGCATTTATTGACCATTGCTGATTCAATTGTATGTCTGTGTATATTTCAGACAGTGATGATTTCGTGCCAGTTGACAGATATGGATTATCAATCGAATAGCTAACACCCAGCGTCCAGCCATCTGAACCATATTCAAAATAAGCTGAAGTGCTGTTTTTTGATAAATTACTGATATAGCTAGATATATCACTATTCAAAATACTTCGTCCATTAAGCGCATTAGATGTCTGTGTTGATGTTGCTCCGTAATTATATCCAGTATGATCAAATCCTATAGCAAAACCAAAAGGTAAATCCTGATCTAGTCCCAATGTATAAGCACGCACATCAAGCGACTCTTTCGTATTTTTAGAATATTGTTTTTGTGCAAATTCAGCTTTTAAATTTAATTTTGTCATATAGCTTTGTTCTTGTGAACCTGGCACCTCTAACAAAACCACACCACCTTTGATAGCAAAGCTGGAACCATCAAAATAATAAGTCTCATCGGTTTTTTTATAGTCTATTGCAAGAGAATTCCCCTCTTCAAATTTATGTTTATAACTGAGCTTTAATGAAGACGACTGATCATCTGCTGTTGTGCCCGTTGTATCTTTGCTTTGGTTATAAGAAATACCGACTTTATTTTGCTTGTTTATTTTATAAGTGGCTGTGACACGATCAGATCGACTTGATGAAGACTGCGAGTGAGTGTAACCCACATCACTCGCGTATATGATATACGGACAAATAAGAATGGCTAATGTTGCTGATCTAGTTACTTGCACTTTCATTTGTCCGCCTTAAATTTTATTTTTCTTTTCTCTCTTCTTTACGTTCCTCTCTGTTTTCTTTACGCTCTTCCTTACGTTCTTCGCGTTTTTCTTTACGCTCCTCTTTGCGTTCTTCTCTTTTCTCTTTGCGCTCTTCATGCTTATCTTTGAGTTCTTCTTTTTTCTCTTCAGCTTTATCTTTTAATTCTTCTTTCTTTTTTTTACGCTTTTCTTTGCGCTCTTCTTTTTTTTCCTTAAGCTCTTCTTTTTTGGCTTCGACTTCTTTCTTGATTTCTTCTTTTTTAGGCGGTTCTGACGGTGCCGCAGCATCTTCGGCTTTTAACTGTCCTGACACAAACAATGACAGTACAAGCGCTGATAAAACAAGATGCTTTTGATTTAATAATTTTAATTTCATGAAACGATTCTCCTTATGTGAATTGAAAATAAAGTTAGCCTTTACTTTTGTCTTGAGTGATATCACTTCGGTAGATATTAAATGAACTTAATGCAAATTTACGTTCTCAAAACGAGATGATAAAAAGGTTTAAATTTCAATAGATAAATAGCTCTAAAAAAAAATCTCAATCTAATCAGATACATGTTTCGCGCATCAATATAAGACATGAATTTGAGAACGCTGTGACACAATGACCAACAATATTTTGATAAAGCTTAACTAAGATAAAACAAAAGGTAAGCTATGTATAAATATTTTTATTTTTGGAAAATTAAAAAACCAAGCACTGACTACAAACCAGTTGTGCTTATTACTGGGTGTTCTTCTGGAATAGGACTCGCTTTAGCTCGATTGTTTACTCAAAACAAACAATACAGAGTTATTCTCACCGCTCGTGAAAAAAGCATTGGTTTACTTAAGCAAGAATTTATCGAATCTGATGATCTTTGTATTATGCCCTTAGATGTTTGTTCAGAAGAAAGTCGACTACATGTTGTTAAAGAAATTTTAGATAAATGGAACGGAGTCGATGTTCTCATAAATAACGCAGGAATTTGCTACCGCTCTGTTTTAGAAGAAATGCAAGATCAAGATGAGTTATTACAAATGCAGACTAATTATCTAGGACCAGTGAGTTTGATTCGATTATTGTTACCAAATATGCGTAAAAAAGGTCACGGTAAAATTATTAATATTTCGAGTGTGAGTGGAATGCTGGCCGTACCGACTATGGCGTCGTACTCAGCTTCGAAATTTGCTCTCGAAGGCGCCATGGAAGCTCTTTGGTATGAAACACGCCCTTTTGGTATTAATGTATCTCTGGTTCAACCTGGATTTGTGCGCTCGAAATCACATGAACGTGTTAAATTCTCTGTAAGGTCTAAATTATCGAATACGCAATTTCGCCCTTACACATTGGTTTATAAATATATGATTCCTTTTATAAGTTTTCTTATGGAAGTTGGCTTAGCTACACCAGAGTCAATAGCCGACCTAGTTGATAATGTGATCAAAACAGAGGACCCGCCACTTTGGATTCCGGCTGCATTTGATGCCGAGTTTTTCTACTATTTAAAACGCTGGTTTCCACGTCGCTTTTTGATGCCATTTTTTTACTTTATGTTACCAGGTTCTGATTTGTGGGGAAAAGAATTTACTAAAGCACCACGTTCTACTTTCTCAACACGGATCAAAACACTGTTTCGTTCTATAGGAGGAGCATTCACATGGAAAAGTTAAATACTCATCAAATTGAAGAACTCTTGTTTTTTGAAAAAAATTCTGACGAGCAAATTATAAAACCGATGATAGATATGCTTGAACAGCAGATTAGCTACATGATTCCTGAGATGAGATACAAATTAGCGCTTAAAGATCACAATCGACTTTCGCAAATTGCTCACTCTCTGAAATCATCAGCACTGCAACTCGGCTTACAAAAAGTAGCTGACATTTGCTTAACATTAGAAACCGAAGGCCGCCGAAATTTTGAATATCCTTTTGAACAACTCATTTTCGATTTAGAGATTGAGCTTAGAGAATCTATAACTGAGTTAAGCGAGTACTTAAATAAATCACAGCAATTAGCGAGTTAGTACTCACATTGTTAAAGCAGTCAGTTTTTTCAAAAAACAATTAACTGCTTTAACAATCATAAGAATTAAAACTATATCATTATTGACATAGCTTTTTGCTTCGCAAGCTTTCAATGAATTTTAAAGCTTCCGTTTGATTATCAAACCCATCAACAACTTTGTCTCCGATAGAAACTCTCGCATTATATTGTCTGTAGTTATAAATACCAGGACCTTCAAGATCGCATCTTTCTAGATTCGGTGTCGAACACATTTTATTTTTCTTTAACAGATCAAATATTTGAAACAAATTTTCTCGACTATCAGCTCCAGATATAATTTTTCCATCGACATCGACTAAGTAATTGTATTGTCTGTAATTATAAATACCTGCACTAGCAACTTTACAACTTTGTGTAACATTGATACTGCAAAGTCCGGCTGCAGAAAGCTGATTCATTTTATTTAAAATTCCATCTAAAGTATCATCTCCAGCTTTTAACTCGTTTTCATATCCAGCTAAATAGTTGTACTGTCTATAGTTGTAAATCCCTGCACCTTTAAGTTCACAAACTGGCCCTACTGGTGGTGGAGGTGGTAGAAAACCATTATTATCTCCGTAATTTTGATTTTTCTCATATGTTTCAACACTTAACTCCATTGATGAGCTATTAACAGCCTCAGCTAAAATTTGAATATGACTAACTAAATCATTCAGGTCTGCTTTTACAGAAACTGACTGCTGTGATGTCATTAAAGCTTGTGGGCCTTTGATTGTGACATTCTGACCAGATTTAGTCACAAAATTTATTGAGTAAATTTTAATAGCACCAGAGCCATTAGCTTTCAAACTGACTCTTGATGGTTGAATGACATTATCATATTGCAAAGTAATCCATGAGCCACCATTCTTTTTGATAACTTGAACCTTATCCGAATCCACAAGAATATCTTGATCAATTTGATCGTTATGACCTCTAACAATTTTACTAGCTTGTCTTAGCAATGTCATAACTTGACTTAAATCTTCTTTTTGCATTAAATCAGCATTCATTTCCAATTGAATCGCTAACAGCTTCGATATTTTTTTGGCTCTTGATGAAGTATCCATTAAACCATCTGCCTTTTCATAATTAACGATTGGCGCAGGCATTTTAGAATAATCCTGTTGCACCAGCTGTTTAACTGAAATATTCTTTTTTTGAGCTAATGTCGGATAACTATAAATTGAAGCAACTGTTGCAAGACCAATTAAAAGTTTCATTTTCACAAATTTCTCCTTTGATAAATGTGTTAGTGTAAATTTGTTCAACAGCTGAATAGTTTATGAACTACTAACGAAATTTATATTCACGCTAAATTGAGTTTTTTACTTTATAGTTTCATTTTGCAAAGAGTTAACCAACATGGTCATATTGGATTGTTCTATATTGATACAAATATGCTATTTCGATATTAAGCTATTTTTTTGAATTCATATAGGGCATTTTGAATTTCATCACGCGCTTGTCTAAAGCGTAAAAGCGATTCATCTTGAGTTAGCAGATCTTTCGAGGCTGGGTCTTTAAAAGGCCAATGTAGTTTTTTGGCTTTAGATATATTAATTATTTGAAAAATATTAAGTAAATAAAATAGACGACTAAATATTTAGGCAATTCTACAAAAATAAGACCTATTAACAAAGTTTCAAAACTCATTTTATTGTTGTTTTTCATATTGAATCCTCGATTACTAATTGATCATATATACTTTTTTTTCTTGTCTGAAGGAATTGGCGACTTGCTCTGTCACAAAATCTAATATTATCCGATCTGTCTTCATTAGAAAGAATAAATGTCAAATTCAGACTTTTCATAATCATAAGCACATCTAATAACTGATGATAAAAATTAAAATTAGTATGCCTTAGTGATTTGCGATTTGAAATCCACGAATTAACTTTATCTTCTGATTTATTTAATTGTTTATAAAAAAATTGTACCCCTTCACAATCATTGTAAACATGAACAGTTGAACTTGGCGGTAAATACTTCAACATCCAAAAAGAAGAAACTATTTCAACTTCTAGTGAGTCCTCAAAATGAGATCTAATCATTTCTTTACCGAATAACTTGTTATCAAAATATAACAACGAACAAGAAACACCAATTCTAGAGCGATGACTATATGATCCATCACCGTAAATTGAATAATGACCTAGTGATGTCCAATTAAGTGAATGGCTCATATATATTAGTGACTCCAAGAAAGCCCAACGGATAAGGCATCCCATGTTCTGGTCGCTTTATATGTACCCTCACCAATATAAGTAAATGAAGGATAATTTTTTAGCTTGAAGTCATATTCAAGATCTACACTTGTATGAGCCAATTGAATTCTAAGCTTTACATTTTCGTCAGTGTCAAAATCCAGACCTACGCGGGGGCTAAAGCAAAAGGCTGTAGTTGTACTTGATTTTGCTTCAATGTAATACGATGAACTTAACACATAAGAACTATCACCAAGTCTGTTTTGCAAATATCCAAGAGCTAAGCCACCCCAAATTGTGAGTTTATCATTTATTGGTGACTTGTATCTTGGCATCAAACCGTAATAGAGAACTTTATCATTATTTCCACCAGATGAATATGAATATTCGTGAGAATCCAGTACAAACCCTAATCCAAATTTTTCGTTAAAATAATATGAAAAATCTAAACCTATCGTTATAGTTTTATTGTCATTATCAGAGCTAGAAGCAGTAGAACCTAATAAATTTACTTTACTGCTTGTTTTATTGTTTAAAGTTGATCCAATTAAAAAATAACTTTCAAAATTAGTCTTTTTAGTAACCACTTGTTCAGGTGTTAAATTTTTATCACTGATGCGAGTCGGTGTCTGAATAGATATTGAACCACTTGTCACCACATCACTTGCTGTTGTAGGGTTTAATTGTGCTAACGTAAAAGCAGGCGCTAAAAACACAGTCAATATAAAAAAATTATTCATTGTTTTTTTCTCCATTTATTATAAATTTTGAACTCTCTAAAAAAATTGAAAATAAAACAGTTAAAGCTAAATAAATCAGTCCATTAAAAGGATATTTTAAAAGTTCTTCTGATAGCTTGTTGTTTTTAAAAAAGTCTATTAAATTAAAATGTTGACCAAACTTAATTGAAAGCGACATTATAAGAATACTCAAAATTTTGATATTTATAAGTTGAAGAAAGTAAATGTATTCGAAAACAGATTTAACATTTACAGGTAAAAATAGAAAAACTGCAAAAGACAATAATGCAAAATAGATATAACTTATTTCAATAAATTTAGCTATTGAAACCCCTAAAAAGAGCATGACTACATTCATTAAAAATAAAAAAGACCCCATATACATTGTCAGAAATAGCAGATATTTAATTTTTTGCTTTATCGCGAATGTCATATAATTCCTTTTTAAAAATCTAAACTCTGTTAATTTAATATATGCTGATAGAGTGTCATCTAAGGCCACTGCATTGAAATTGTGTTTCATTATGAGAAATATATTCAAACTTATATGTTTAGAATGGTTGGACCATAGTCGATATGCTTAGTATGAACCGAAACCGTCAGCTATCTCGCATTTTAAGAATTATGCATCATTTACAAATTAATCCTCAGGGATTAAAAGCAAAGGACATTTTAAATAAATTAAAATCTGACGGTCACACTTGCTCTAAAGAAACTTTATATCGAGACTTTAAAGCCTTACAAACGGCACTTATACCTATTGAACAATCTGAAGACACAACAGAAGCTCGGTGGAAATTATCTCCAGTCGTGCAAGTAAATTCTAAAGTAGCTTTTTCTTATGATGAGTTATTAGCTTTATATATTTCAAAATCTAGCATGCGCATCTATGAGGGTGGCATCTTAGGTGAGCAAATATTATCTCTATTTTCTAAGCTTGAAAAAATACTAGGTATTAAATCTAAAGAAAGTTTAGAGGAACTTGAAAACTATTTAGGAATTAAGCCTAGAGTTCAATGGACCGCACAAGTCTCAAAAGAAATACTAGACACTGTACATGCTTCATGTGCCGAAGGGCATGTTCTAGAAATTGATTATCTAGCATCTTCAGGCGAACAAAAAGGTCAAATATCATTAAGAAGAGTTTTTCCAGAATTTATATATTTTGCAGATGCTGGGGCGTACTTATTAGCTCGTGATCTTTCTAAAAATGAAAATAGAACATATGCCTTATCACGTATAAAGTCAGCGCGAATGACAGACGAAGTTTACGAAGGCAATCGACAAAAAATCGATACGTGGTTAAACCATCAATTTGGGATATTGTCAGAGGGCTTACCATCCCCTATTGTTCTTGAAATTAGTGAGCCAATGGCAAGTTACGTTGCTGAAAGACGCTGGCACGAATCGCAAAAAGTGATTCGCCTTAAAGACAGTATTCGAGTTGAAATGTTAAATAAAATCAATCAGGAATTCGTACAATGGATATTAAGTCTTGGTGGTTGTGTTAAAATTATAGAACCCGAACAACTTAAGAAAAAAGTCATTGATGAGGCCCAGTTAATTATTGATCGCAATAGCGGAAAACGCGCGGCTTGAGGGATATTATATGAGCATTATTATTAAAAACAAAATTTATACTGAGCTAAAATTTGAAAAAGAATCAGAGTTTGAAGAATTAATATTTAATAATTCTGAAATTTTATTAGGTAAAAACAGAGTTTTAATTACTGCTAAAAAGAAAATTAACGCTGGTGAACTTGGCAAAAGTATACCAGATGGTTTTATTATTGATTTTACTGAATTATCAAATCCTAAAATAGTAATACTAGAAATAGAGTTAGCAAAACATCGTTTTTATGATCATATATTTCCACAAATCACAAAATTTTTGGGTTTTCTAAAAGAAGGAAATCAATTTCAAGTCGATTTAGTCGATACATTATATAGAATAATAGACAATGATTCTTTATTAAAAAATAAAATTTCAAATTTTATCAACAGCAAAGAATTGTATAAATTTTTAAAAGACATCGTTGATAACGCTTCGGATATATTAATAATCATCGATGGTCAAAAAAAAGAATTTGCAGAGATTAAAGAAGTATATACTGACACTTGGGACAAATACGTTAAAATAGTAAAAATCGAACCCTATCAAAATGAGAATGACATTATCTTTCATATTTCACCTGACTTAGATGATTTAAATATTGAAGAAGCTGACCCTATTGAAACAATTAATGAACCAGATCAAACAGAATCAAAAAGAATAAAATATAGTGAAGAATATCATTTAGACGGAGTCAGTCAGTTTGTTAAAGATACATATTATAAAGTGAAAGAACATTTAAGAACATTCAAAGTAAACCCCCAAAAATATTATATTTCTTTTATAAATGAAGCCAATTTTGCCTATATAACATTAAGAAAAAAGAAGATCAGATTTACTATTACTATGCCTAAAAGCGAAGTTGATAAAGTCATTCAATCGTATAAAACAACCACACCAAGTGAGGGTGTTCAGCGATTTTATAATTGCAATTGTACAGAAATAATAGTCGATGATGCGAATGGTTTAAATGAAGTTTTTGAATTATTAACAAAGGCCAGTGAATATGATTATGTTCGAATTAGGAAGTAGAATATAATTATTAATTTATAGTCTAAATGCTCAAACAACCAAGGCAAATATCCAGCTTTGATTTGAAAAAGAGCTAATAAACTATTTTTTTTTAGCAATTTTATAATGTTCCGAAAATACATTGCAAATATATTAATGTTTTAATTTTAGGTAGTCATCTAAGAATCACATTGAAATAGTCGCAATTTTCATGATAATTAATAATTACATAGTTGTTTACACACTACTTTCTAAAATGAAATTTATGAAGATATCGAAAAGCGAAGTTAACAATGCAATAATAATTCTTAATTTTGAAGCCAATGCAGATCCTGTCATAGACATTAGATCATTTCTTTATTCAAACCAGAAATAAAATCAGCAACCATACTGTTTAAAAAATATCAATTGATATGACCTCTAAATAGGTGGTTCTATGCCTAGAGTATGGATGCTTTTAAATATTGTAATCGTAATTATAATTTATTCGACGTTAATAATCTACGACAGCGAATGTTTTGTAGAGAATTTCAGTGATTATCGAACATGTAATAGTTCATTCAATAAAAAATGAATTTGCGATTAAATTGAAAACTTAATTTATAATTCTCAAAAACAAAATTAACCAGAAATGTCCTTCAAACAGCTTGAGTAAACTAAATCTGCAACCTTAATTGCAGCTTTAACTTTGGCGACTGTTAGAGGTCTTTTTTCTGCATCCGGGTATCTGTAGGTTACAGCATAAATTGTCAAAGTTTTTGCTTTGATAATCTTTTTACTTAAAATAAGGTCGATTTTTGAAACTTCATTTATTAAAAGTTCCATATCATGAGTTTTTGGCACTCTTACTTTTTTAAATGTTAAGTATGCTTTAATAATTTTCTCAGCGCTTTGCTGAGCCAAAAATGCTGCACCATTTCTGTAGTTCTTTGATAATTCTAATGTGGCTTTTGCCATGCTTAGGTCATTACGTGAGTATTTAATCCACTGAAGAACTGTTTTGGATAATTTCATAACTCAATTTCTTGCCCTGTACTGATAGCAACTTCAGGAATTGAATTAAATTCGTCTTTCCATTTTTCAAATTCGGTCTCAGAATAAATAAATATATCAGCTGAAATTTGATGTTTGTTCCATATTAGAGACCGAGCGTTAGCTAGATCATCTAAAGATATTTTCTTTTGACCAGATACAACCATCACAAAATCATAATCGCTATCTTTTTTAGCTGTACCATGAGCTCGAGACCCAAAAAGAAAAAGACGTGAAGGATTGTATGCATCCTTTAGAGTATCTTTGATTTGATCTACAGCTTTTTGATCTGATTTTTTCACGATTAAGCTCGATTGCTTGAGTTTAACTGACGTTAACTCCAAATTCCAGAGAGAAATTTGGAGCGGGAGACGGGGCTCAAACCCGCGACCTTCGCCTTGGCAAGGCGACGCTCTATCAACTGAGCTACTCCCGCAGTAATGCGTTTTGTGAGAGTTGAATCTAATAGTACAGCCAGCCCAAGTCAAATATTTTAACCGAAAAAATCAAAAAATAAAGAATTTGTCCACCAAATAATGCAAAAATATAGAGCACTATGAACTAATTAACCCTGTTAAAAATAGAGCTACCCTTTTTTAACAATAAGTGGTTAATTGCCGGCTCATTGTCATTTTCGTGAATCATTAGATGTCCTATTGTCTTCTGTTAATGGCCCCAACAACCTTCAGGAGGCACATATGGGTAAAAAATTATATATCGGTAACATTTCTTTCAGCGTAGATGATCAGTCTTTAACAGACTTATTCGCTCAATTTGGACAAGTTGAATCTGCTCGTATTATTACTGACCGTGAAACTGGTCGTAGCAAAGGTTTTGCTTTTGTTGAAATGTCAACAGATGCAGAAGCTACTACTGCTATCGAAAAATTAAATGGTTATGAATTATCTGGTCGCGCTTTAAACGTAAGTGAAGCAAAACCAATGGCTCCACGCGATAACCGCGGCGGTGGCGGCGGCGGCGGTCCACGTAGAAATTTCAACGGTGGTGGTCGCTCACGTTTCTAATAAATTTCCTTTCTCTCTGAAAGGAGATTTCTATGGCCAAAGATGATCTTGTAAAGATTGATGGCAAAGTGACCAATATTTCTGGTGGCGGCAGTTACAACATTATGCTTGATAACGGTCTCGAAATTACTGGCAAACTTTGTGGTAAAATGAAGAAATTCAGCATCAAAATCGTCGTTGGTGACAGAGTCAATGTTGGCTTATCACCATACGATCCAAGTCACGGTCTTATACTTTTAAGACATAAAGTCATAAAGTTATAGTCGTTAAAAAACAAAAAAGCGTAGTGTCTTAATCAGCACTACGCTTTTTTTTATTTTGTAAAATATCTGATTAAGTAATTGTTCATACGAATAAAAAACATTTGAAATGCATTTAATCTTAACTTGCGATCAGCAACAGTATCTTTATTGATTTGTGCTAACTCTACTTTCACTTTATCGCGTCGCTCGCGAATCATTTGCAACTTTTCGTTTAATGACTTGTTAGCATAATCGTCGTTATAAATAGCTTTGATTGGGTCCTGTAGCCCCGCTTTTTGAATATCTTGGTCTTGAGTGTACACACTCACATCGTGACGAACATCAGCAAATATAGCCTCTAGTGCAATATCATCAATTTGTGTAACCACTTCGGCCATCTCGTTAAAATACATCTCTAACAAAACAGGATCTTTAGCTATAGCTAAATCAATTCGACCTTCGTAATTATAGATTAATTGCTTATCTGATTCTGATCCCATCGCATTATTCGGAAAAGTTGGGATTTGCTCTAAATGCATTTGCTTTGAAAAAGTATCATCTAGATCCCACGGGGCGATATCAAAATACATTGTACCATCAGCTTGTTTTTTTCCGTAAAAATAGACTTCATCAACAAAGTCACCATTTTTTAAAATATAATTTAGCGCCATCCATTTCATGTAATTTTTTAAATTCATTTGCTTAGAAATTTCATTAATAAATTGTTCCCCTTTTAAAGAGGTCAACTTGCGATGTAAGTTCATGAGTTGCTTTTGTGCCGATTTAATTTCTGATTGTGACATTTCTTTTTTGGCGTCTTTAATTTCGATATCATCGTTATAACGTCGTCTAAATACAACATCAGCATCTTTATCTTTAGTCATATAATCACTCGGATTATCCGTAATCATATAAAGACCTTGTGATTTGCCGTTAAGAATGACTTCAGCATATTCTGTTTCTAAAGATGAAATACCAACAAGTTTCAATAACGCATAACTAATTTTATTTTTTAAAAGTAACCCGTCTTCAGGCCCAGCCGAAAGAATAATTTTACTCGATTCAACATGACCGATGTGCATTTTTTTGTGCTGATCAGATGCATGATCTTTGTCAACTTTGACTGATAAATTTTTACGCGAAAACTTTTTTAATGATGTTTGCCCACGGTTTTGAATTTCAACTTTAGCACTCCGTACCAGCTCGCCATCTTTGAAAATTTGAATATTGGCGTCACTAACCTCAGCTTTTGTCGCAGATAAGATCTGACTTAGCTCTGCTTTAGGCATATCAATTTCAATGCGCTTCGTTCCTTTATTGTCAACTAGGGCTTGTGCTAACGATGATGTCATCGCAATTGAACTTAAAACGACAATATTAGCGAACTTATGGATGTGTCTCATTTTGAAACTCCTTGTTTTTATAAAGGATTAGACTTCACAAACAAAGCCAACTTGAATTCATACTGAATCGTGCACAGCTGCTTAAACTGAAAAATTGTTCGACAACTCACTAACTTCATGACAACAATAGATCAGAACTTACTTATAAGGACTTAACCTATGAATACTTTTTATGACCTAACAGCTAAAACTATTGATCAAAAAGACTTTCACTTTCGGGAATTAAAAGGAAAAACTATTTTAATCGTCAACGTAGCATCAGAGTGCGGTCTAACTTCACAATATGAGGCTCTTGAAAAAATATATGAAAAGTATTCGCAGCAAAATTTTGTAGTCATCGGTTTTCCAGCTAACAATTTCGGTGCTCAAGAGCCTGGCTCAAATGAACAGATTGCCCTGTTTTGCAAAAGTCATTTTGGGGTTAAATTTCAAATGATGGCCAAAATCTCTGTCAAAGGTGCTGATATACACTCAGTATACAAATTTTTAACTGAATCCGCGCCTGCAGCATTAACTGTGAATGGTGATGCATTTGAAAAAGATATCGCTGATTATGGATTTCCTCGTTCTAACTCAAAAGATGTTCTTTGGAACTTTGAAAAGTTTTTAATTAATAAAAATGGCACAATAGCTTATCGTTTTAATCCAGATATTAAGCCCGATCACGAAATCGTTATAAAAGCTATTCAAGAAATTTTATAAGCCACCCCTCTTAGAATGAAGCTTCTAAAAAATTCTTTTTTTCAGCTTTCAAGAGTCTTTTTACCAAACTGGGGATTCTATGACCAAGTTGGAGATCAATTTCAGTTAATTGTTATTGATCAAAAAACGCAAAAGTCATCTATTATAGATTTTAATTTTAAACTTAAACCTATAAATTTTTTATTTAATTGTGAGAATCATTTAATTATGGCTGAAAAAAATGTTTTAGAACATTTCATCTCAGACATTCAAACTGTGGAAAATCCTGACAAAATTTTACAACTGAGTTCTTACAAAATTCTTGTTAATATTCTAAAATCAAGAACTGCACAGCAAATCAGTTATTTTAAATTTAAAGTTCTATTTAAAAAAAATAATGACTCCGTATTTAATACTCTTTTTGAATCAGACTGGTTAACCCAATGATCTTACCACGAGATCTAGCCACTATCGTGCTTTGTTATTCATTTGCTTATTTGTGGTTACACTTTTCGCTCTTTTTTGAAATCGGAAAAAAGCAAAACGTTTTACAACAGGATGGAACGTGGTCTTATGATCACATTTCGGCTGAAATTAATCATGCTTATAAATGGATATCGCCGTCTGTTTTAAAATCTGCACTTGATAGATTTATTTTTTATTTTATTCGCCAATCCAGCAAAGTCTATTTGCTTATTCTGTGTTTGGTCTGCTTTGCACTCTATACAGCCAATCAGTCATATTACCAAATACCAAATCTAGTTTATACCATTTCCAAAGTTTTAATTCTTATACACGTACTACTTATTTTTGTTCACTACACTCTCTGTGTTCGTTTTAGAGGACTTTACAACGGCGGTAGTGATATGATGATGATGGTTATTGCTATTGGTCATCTCATTAATCTAATTTGTATTGTTTACCACAAAAACTTTATGTGGGGATTTTTATTCATAGCTGTCAATTTAATCGTATCGTACTTTAAAGCAGGCATCGTTAAAGCTCAAAACGCAGATTGGCTAAACGGAAACGCACTCAAGCACTTTATGACTCATACAAATTGTCTAACGGCTCGAAATAATCAGCTTTTTATTCAGATCATTCGTCATAAGTCCGCAGTCTGGGTTGCGATCTCTTATTTGACTTTATTTGTTGAATTGGGTTTTCCGCTTGTTTTACTTTCGAAAATGACATTTTGGCTATTTGCAGTGTGGGCTTTAATGTTTCATTTTTTCAATTTTTTAGTGTTTGGATTAAATCGTTTTTTTTGGACTTGGATGCTGGCTTGGCCTGCGCTTTTTTATCTATTAAAGCTCTTACATAATTTTTAAATTGCGATTTCTTTAAACCAGTTATTTAATTTTTTTATTTTATCCTGATTCATTTCTAAAGGTTTAAAATAAACCAAGTTTTTTTCAGTGCGGTCATATATAATGTCTAACTTTAAACCGCGAACAAAACTAATCTCAATTTTATTTTTAAAAAAATTTTCTGGCATCTTATCAAAACTATCAACAACAAGCTCTTGATGATTAAATGATTTAAGCTTACCCCATGGTTTTTCACCGAAACTAAATAGAATTTTTTTACGTGAGTATAAATTCAATACATGACTCATAGGTGTCGGTTTCACAGCAACCGGTTGAGTTGTTTTTTTATGAAAGTTTGGACTATGACTAGGGGTTTGCTTCCACACAAGCTGATCTGCTATAAATAAAAAAATAATTAAATTAAATGAAAACGTAACCCACGCCATAGCGCCTTGCCAGACTGGTGATTTATAATTTAAAATTTGAATAAACATATGTGCACCAACAAGCACAAGCACATACTTCCAAGAAGTTTGAGAACCTTGTAACATTTTAAAGCCTATAATGAGACTGCAAACTGATAAAATGTAATTAGGGATGGAACCATTTTTAATAAAATACAAAAAACCAACTTGCCCTAAAACAGGATTATTTAATGATTTTAAATAAAAATAGTGAACAGCAATGTTAATAAAAGGTGCCAAAATCAGAGCTAATCCGAATAATTTGATCACCCATTTTTTTTCTAGAAAGTTGACTACACCCATTCTAAACTACTTTTTTGAAGTCGCTTGTCAACTTAGAATCCTCGGCATCAGTTTGGTCTTTTTTAGTTTCATCTTTGAAATTCATTTGTAAAATAATAGAGTCATCTGTAGTTAAAGTTTGGTTATCAGAAGGTAAAAAAGCTTCTTTTTTAACATCCACAGAATCCACATGAGATGATTGTGTATTGTTCTTGAACATTGAATTTACAGATTCTGACACCTGTTTTTTATACTTACGGCTTTCTATTGAATAAGTCGATGCAATAACTAAGCATATTGCTAATGGATCAAATACTGTTACAAAAATAAAAATTAAATACCTAACAACAACATCAATATCAACGTTAAAGTTTTTTGAAATAAATATGAGTGGTCCTACTTTTTTCTTAACTTCTAAAATGTGTAAGTTGGCTTGAGTGACTTGCTTGTCTAAATCTTGAATCTTAGATTTTAAATCAAGAACTTTAGGTTCTATTTCTTGACGAGCTTGCAGCTTTTTAGAAATACGCGCGTCAGGAATTTCATCCACAGCATAATTTAAACGATCGATTTCAGACTCATAGCCCTCTTGTTGTTTTTTAAGATCAACTAATTTAATGTTTTCGGCCTCGAGCACAGTGCTTGCTGATTGATATGCATCAGATAAATATCCAAAAATACCAACACTTGTAATCGTGCTTAAAATGACAACTGACGAAGTCATATAAGCTTTCATGAACGGATTTAAGATTTTCCATGTTTGATGCAAATAAGCTGCTAAAACAAATTTAGCGAACTCAAGCGAGCCAGCCATTATCCAAACTGAAACAGTTGCTCCCGAAAAAAGAGCACCAAGACCAACAATTGAAAAAAAAGCACCTAGCGTTGAAACGCAAGTCGCAGCAATAGCTAATCCAATTGTAATCCATAGTGAAATCATATGTATTATATTCGGGAAATCACGCCGTTCTATTAACGAGACCGAGGTCTAGTTCATTTCATTTCCATACAGTTTTAATTAAATTTTAATTTCTTTTAAACAAACTACCGATAAACCAATCAGGCATACTGGAGGCTTAAAAATGTCTGATCACAATAATTTACAAACTCACTTTGGTTCATCACTATCTGTTCGCGAAAAAAGATTTGATAGTGATATTTACCGACAAATCAACGTTAAAATTGATAACGTTGTGGCTCAATTGCAGAATATTTCTGATACAGGAGTTGCGCTATTTTCAGAATATAAATTTGAACATAACGAAGAAAAAACAATGCAAATTTCAATGACAGAAGACTATACCCTACAACTTAAGGGCCGTGTTATTTGGCAAAGACCTGAGGGCAATGGTTACTTATGTGGATTTCACTTTAACAATCAATACCTAACAGAAGGTTTCTTAGAAGCGTTTTCTCATATTATTGATATGAAAAATGCCGTGACTGATGAGGTTAATGTTTACTTAGGGCTTGATCCTGAATTTAAAACTCTAACTTACGAAATTAAAATGTATCTTGAAAGCGTAAAAACTAAGTTAGAGCAACTCGAGCAAAAAATTAATGTTTCAAGTGCATCAATTAAAAACTCTTACAAAGAAGTAATTAAAGCCACTTTTGAAAAACCCTTTGTTGATCAAGTTAAACTGTACTCGAAAAAACTAGATCAATTATTCACTTCTTATAAAGACAAAGAAACAAAACATAGACACAAGATGTTTTTTAGAGAACAAGTTGGACCCTATTACACGAATAATCCATTTATCGGACGAGCTCTCGTTAAACCTCGAGGTTATGCCGGCGATTATGAAATGATGAACCAAATCTATCGCGATAATTACGAAGGTAATAACTTTTTTGAAATTCTCATGCATCGTTATGGTATCAATGAAAGCTCTTCTAATTCTGTAAAATACAGACGTGGTTATTTATGCGATAAAATTATGAGCTTATCTAAAGATAAAGACAATTTTACTTTTGGTTCTGTTGCTTCTGGACCAGCACAAGAAGTTCTAGAATTTTTAAGCAAAGTCTCACCTGAAGAATCTAGCAAATATTCAATTTTTTTGATTGATCAAGACATTGAAGCTTTATTAAATGCGAAAAGAAATTGTTTTGAAAAAATCTTAAGTCGAAACCTTAAGTGTAAAATTGAGTTTGTACCTGTTGCAGTTAAGCAAATTATTGAGCAAGCTCCTGAATCCGATATTCTCAAAAAAATTAATTTTGATTTTGTCTATACTGCTGGATTGTATGATTATTTAACTCAACCAGTTGCTCAAATTCTAACAAAGAATGTTTTAGATCTTGTTAAACCTGATGGTCACATGATTATTGGTAATTTCCATCCGAATAATCCAACAAAAACTATTTCTGAACTTGTTGCCGACTGGAAACTTATTCACAGAAACGAAGAAGACATGCAAGGACTTGTGGCTTTATCTCAAGTTAAAAAAACAGTTATTCATCACGACCCAGAAAGGATCGATCTTTTTCTAGAAATTTATAAATAATGACAGAACAAAACCAAAACCTTAACAAAGTCAGCCGCAAAAACATGAATCGACATATATTTAGTCGATTCAGAGGGCATATCCGTTGGGGTGCTAGTTTTGTCTATTTAAGTTTTGGCATATTTGATTATTTATATTCTCCGGAAAACTTTCAAACCTGGATGATTTTGCGTTTTATCTGGGTCGCCATGATTGGCGCATTTTTTTATTTTTCTTTTAAATTTAAAAAAATTCGAAACTCGATTCATATTTTAGCATCACTGGCGCTGATTGGCGCTTGTTGGCCGATTGCCTATATGATTTACCAAACAGGTGGATCAAGTTCCCTGTACACAACGGGGCTTATACTTTGCGGAACGACTGGTTTACAAGTCTTTCGTTTAAGAAGAACTCAAGCTCTTTTAACTTTAAGCATAGCTTTTATTCCAACGATACTGGTCTTTTTTTATAATCCTGACATGAGTAACCCGAGCAGTGTTTTTATTCAATCAGGTTTTCTAGCTGGCATGGTCATACTCAGTTACATCTACGGATCAAGTGAAGAAATCTATGATAAAAACTGGCTCAAATACAAAGAACTAACAAAAGAAGAACTCAACCGACTCAATAGAACTGAAATTCTTAAAAATCATTTTCCTAAACTTATTCGTGAGCAATTCGAAAAAAATCCTGGATCTATTTACCATAAAAAAGAACTTAAACAGGCAGTTGTCGGATTTGCGGATATTGTCTCATCAACTAAAATTGCAAACGAAGTCTCTCTGGACATTGATTGGGAACTTAAAGAAAAGTTTTTAGAAGCTGCGACAACACGAGCTAAAGCATCAGGCATGGTTGTGTTAACACATTTAGGGGACGGCTTTTTATTTTTAGCCAACTATGATGATAACCCCAATTGGAATTATAATCTCATTTCTTTTTATGAAGCACTTGTCAGAGATTTTAAAGATATCTCTAAAGACTATCTTGTTGCTGCTGCAAGTGAAATAGAAACAGGTGTTAAATTTGGCGTCAGCATAGGACCTGTGATCGTTGGTTTTCTTGGTAAAAATCAAAGTTATTTTACAGCAATCGGACCAGATGTAAATTTAGCTTCGCGACTGTGTTCATTAGCTGATAAAAATGAAATCGTTGTGACTAAAAAAATATGGTCTCAATTAAAAAATATCATTACCGGTTGGGATATAAGTAATTATTCTAATCAAAATATAAAAGGCTTTTCTAAGATTATTGAAACATTTCATATTAAGCCATCGAATAAAGTTAATGCGAATAAACTTTTATGTAGTTGCTGCGGAAACCCTCTCGTTTTAGTTAAAACAGTAGAGGGCTTTTTAGATTATCAATGCCCAGAGGGCAATGTTCAAACAAAGCTAGCAAAATCTGCCTAGCTATTTAATTTGCTCAATCGCTTTTTGCGAAAAACTTTGAACATAGTTAAAATAACCATTTCTAAAATCAGATACAGTGTGCGCGTATTCATAATCTGGTGTTACACCATTGTTTTCGATATAATCACTGTCTTTAGGCTGTCCATTTGGAATATGTGGATAAAATAATCCTCGAGTTAAACTCACCGCTATGCGAGAATTATTAAGCTGACCAACAGGTTCAACATTTCCACCCAACCCCATTGTTCTTTGACCAAAGAGTTTAGCTCTATTATTAGCTTTAACTAACATTGGAAACATATCTCCACAACTACCCGCCAATTCATCAATCAGAACAAGCATTGGTTTTTTCCATTTATAACCCATGTTGGCAGCGTATGTAGATCCTGAAAACAACGGTACCGGCTCAGATAGAAAATCGCCATTGTCATAGGCTTTTTCTACTAATGTACCCCATGCTAAAAGTTGTTTAACATCCCAAGGGTTACCAGTAGGTCCTGCTGATGCTGGCCAATTGATATATAAATCATTAATCCACTTACGATCTGCACGTAATTTCTGAACACCTTGAACATCACCTGCCTGAGCAAAAATATCATAAAACGATGCACAATATGATCCACCTGGATTGTGAGTTTGATCTAGCACCAACACATCAGCTAAATTTTCATACTCGCTCAATAAAGCCATATAAGCTTTAATATAGACATCACCTCGATAATCTGACTGAGCATATGAAGCCGATCTAACAAGTAAAACTGTTTTACCCGAAAATTTATATAATGCTGCATATATACCAGGTTTTTCATCACCCTTTAGACCAAATTTGATCATAGATGCTGGCGAAGGAAATACTTTAACAAAACCAAACATAGATTGCGTTTGTGATGTCACAAAAATTGGATCAACTTGTCCCATTTGAGATAAACTAGCAGCTGGCATAATAGAATTAAACTCATCAGCAAAAGGCACAGATAAATTAACAACTCCAGCTGGCTCATGAACAAGAGAGTCTAGACCTGCAGTGTATTTATCTAAAGTCCAAGGAATATCTACGACGAGAGTTTCACCATTTTTTTTAACAGCTTTGACAAGAGCTGTTGTTTTATGAGGAATTAATTCCGTCATAAATGAAGATCGCGAAAAAGCTAACATAACAAAAGCTTTATTTGATAGATCAGTTGCAAAACTTTTATATTTTGTTGCTATTTTTAAAATTTCAAATGGTGACTGGCCATCAACTTCTGTGATTTCATCACCTGTTTTAATTCCTGTGAAATCAGATAACTCTTTAGAGATACTCACAACAATGGCTTTGTCTTCAATTGCAGTTAAAGCTATTGGAATAGAGTAACGACGAATATTAGATGCCGAGTTTTCAACGCGAAATTGAACATGCCCATCTTGTAATGCAGCACCGAACTGCATGATATATCCCATAAATTCTTCGTCAGTTTTAGCAGACAAAGCTTGAGCTTTTAATTTTTGTCCGATCTGCTCAATAGAGATACCTAAACGATTCTCTTTGTATTGATACGGCCCATAATAAGTTTTAAACATTTGAATTAACTGATCAAAATCAGCTGATTTTTCATCTTGATTTAACGGGCGGATTGCTTGTCCTGTTAGACCATTCATAGATTGATTCTGTTCATAAGAATTCGTGCAACCAAGCACAGTTAAAGTGAGCATAGCCACTATTATAGCTAAACGCATGCGTCCCCCCTGAAGTATGTATTTAATCCTCATCAATTACTCTCTAAAAAAGCCAATAGCAAATACTTATAATTTTTTTTTGCATTTAAACTATTAAAACTCTTGAACTTCATTTAAACTGTTCGACATCAGGAGTTTGCCAAGGGACCTCATATAAAATGAAAAATATACTCGCGATTTTTTGGATTTTTTTCAAGCTCGGCTGCACTTCATTCGGTGGCCCTGTGGCTCATATAGGGTACTTTCATAATGAGTTTGTTATTAAACGTAAATGGATGACAGCCGACGAGTATACTCATTTAGTTTCACTGTGCCAAATTTTACCGGGTCCCGCGAGCAGCCAAGTTGGCATGAGTCTGGGTTATTTACAAAAAAAATATTGGGGTGCATTTGCCGCATGGCTTGGTTTTACACTACCGTCAGCAATAATTATGACATCGCTAGCTTTAGGTGCAACGACGTACACAAAACTGCTCAACTCTGAATCTATACATGGTCTTAAAGTTTTAGCTGCTATTGTCGTGGCAACCGCTTTATACAACATGAGTCGATCAACTCTAAAAAATATAACAACTGTTTTAATAGCCCTCGTAAGTTGTCTTTTTGTACTTTTATCAACGCATACATATTCGCATATTGTTGTTATAACTCTTGCGACTATTTTTGGTTTTATACAAAAACCTCATGCGATAGCTCGTAATCAAGTTTTGCGAAATGTAAATCGCAAAAACATCAAAGAATTGGTTGGTTTTGGATTTGTTTATATGATTGCATTACTGATAACCTTCACAGCTTTAAATTGTATCAATCCACAATCTATAATAGCGCTAAGTCTAAGATTTTACCGTATTGGTTCGCTCGTTTTTGGCGGAGGTCACGTTGTGCTACCGCTTATCCAATCTGAAGTTGTACAGTCCGGCTTTATTAATATCGATTCTTTTTTATCAGGCTATGGATTAGCTCAAATTATTCCAGGTCCTATGTTTACATTGAGTTCATATATTGGAGCTACTGCTTTTGCGCAATCATCACCACTATTAGCTTCGCTGCTGTGTACTCTGGCTCTATTTCTGCCATCTTTTTTAATTTTGTTTGCAATCTTACCAACATGGAAAAACATGCATTTATCACCTAGATTAAATCAAATTCTGCAAAGTATTAATTGTGCTGTTATTGGTTTACTTGCTGCTGCATATATTAATCCCATAACAATCACGAGTCTTGTACATGTTTACGATTATTTCATATGCGCTTTAGGTCTATATTTACTTATTAATCACAAAACTAAAATATGGATGGTCACGACATTTATTTTAGTTTTTTATAATACAATTATCTATATTAAATTTTAATCGTTTTCCATTTACCTTTTTTAAAGTATATCCAAGCAACTAAGGCCAGTACAGCTTGTGAAATTGGTATTGCAATGATAACACCTTTGGCTCCCATCTCGAGATTTTTTGCCAAAAAATACGCTAGTGGTGTTTGAAAAACCCAATAACAAATAAAATTAATCCATGTTGGTGTTTTAGAATCACCAGCACCATTTAAAGATTGTGTCACCACCATTGCTAGTCCATAAAAAACATAACCTGACGCAATGATTTTGAGTGCTGTCGTCGCATGTGCAATGACCTCGGGTTCATGCGAAAATATTTTGACAATAGGCTCAGTCATAAAAATAAAAAATAAAGTCACCAAAGCCATTAACACAAAGCTATACTGAGCTGTAATATTAACACTTTGCTCAGCACGCTCAATTTTTTTAGCACCTAAATTTTGACCCACGAGTGTTGCGGCTGCATTACTAAGACCCCATGCCGGCAAAATAAAGAACACAAAATTACGAAATGCGATTTGATAACCTGCCGAAGCAGCTGTACCACCAGTTTCTGCAACTAAACGAGTTAATAAAATCCAACTTCCGCTGCCAATAATGAACTGAAATGACGCCGGCCAAGCAATATTCAAAATAGATTTCATAATCAACATATTAGGACGAAAACAAGACCATTCAATTTTTAAAGAGTGAGGTTTAACAAATAAATAATACATCTGATATAAAACACCTGCAGCACGACCACATACAGTTGCTATTGCAGCACCTTTTAAACCCCAAAAATGAATGAACAACGGACACAAAATAATATTTACCCCACTGGCTAGCCACAAACTCCGCATCGCCATTGCAGCATCACCCGCACCTCGAAAAATACCATTGATCAAAAACAATAGAACAATAACAGTATTCCCCCCCAATAGTATTTGCGTAAACACAGTGCCTTCTCGAATAACTTCATCATGAGCACCCATTAAACGTAAAATATCTGAAGCAAAATAAACTCCGAAAAAACCAATAAAAATAGAAACGAGCACCGAAATCGTTATAGATTGAGCGCCAGCATGAGCAGCTTCAACTGCATTTTTCTCACCAACACGCCGAGCCACTACTGCCCCGGCCCCCGTGCTAATGCCAATAGCGATCGAATACACTATCGTTATAACAGACTCAGTCAAACCCACTGTCGCTATGGCATTCTGTCCTAACTTGCTCACAAAAAACATATCAACAACCGCGAATACACTTTCAAGACTAAGTTCTAAAATCATGGGTACCGCTAGTAATATAACTGAATCAGAAATTATTCCCTGAGTAAAATCGCCATGTTCGCCCTTTAATGCTTTACGAAAAAGTTGCCAGTAGTATTTAACTTGAGTCATACAAATTCCTTTTTATAAAAAAATATAAGAACGAGACTTGTTTATCTCTTAGATTTACTCAATAATCAAAATGATAATTTAAAGCGAAAGACGAAAAAGAAAAATATGAACCTAAAACGACTTGATCCATTTTTATTTGTTTCTGCTATTTCCTTTATAATTTTACTTTATAGCTATACAGTACAAACACAAAGTTCTTTGATGTTAGCCTGTATTACTTTCTTTTTAATGACATCCATTTTATCATCAGTGCACCATGCAGAAATTATCGCAGAAGAAGTTGGAGAATCTTTAGGGACTCTCATTTTAGCCCTGTCTGTCACTGTTATCGAAGTTGGACTTATCATATCTTTGATGTCAACACATGGACCAGATTCAGCTTTTGTGGCTCGTGATACGGTTTTTTCTGCAATCATGATTGTTTGTAATGGAATAGTCGGACTATCGTTAGTTTTAGGTGGTCTTCGTTATAAAGAACAAGGCTTTCGTGTTGATGGATCAGCTTCTTTACTGATCGTGCTCATTGCATTATCGGCTTTAACTTTTGTGTTACCCTCATTTACATCAACGACTATGGGGCCAACATACAATCCCGCACAGCTTATTTTTGTTAGTATTGCTTGTGTTACACTTTATTTTATTTTCATTTTATTTCAAAACAAAACACATAAGAATTATTTCGAATCAGATCATAAGATCACGACCAGCATAGCATCCAACAAAAGCAATCAGCATGAACTTAAAAAATCATTACCAACAATTATCACTCATTTTGTGGCTATGACTCTGAGTTTGATCTCTGTTATTGGTCTTGCTAAACTGATTTCGCCAACACTTGAAACTTTTTTAACTGATATGGGTGCGCCTAAAGCTACTGTTGGTATAATTATAGCTGCAATTGTTTTATTACCAGAAACATGGGCCGCTGTTAAAGCCGCTCGTGAAAATCGATTGCAAGCGAGTCTTAACTTAGCTTTAGGATCTGGAATAGCGAGTATAGCTTTAACAATTCCTGTGGTTGGGATTTTCTCACTCATCACACATCAAGACTTAGCCCTAGGCTTAGATGGTAAAGGTATAGTCTTTTTACTGACGACATTTTTAATCGGCAGTATTTCCTTAGCATCAGGAAAATCGACAGCCCTGCAAGGGTTTGTTCATATTGTCATTTTAGCTTCTTATTTTGTACTGGCTCTGATTCCTTAAAAGTTAAAGCAGCGGATGCTCGTCTTTAGCTTTGAGTTGATTCCATCTGCGATCGATTTCTTTTTGAAACTCGTCAAGATGCGCTTTGTTTTCAGGTTTAAGTAAATGCTTTTCTTTACTCATCATCTCTAACCACTCTTGCACAGGTCTTTTTTTACCAGCTTTTTCAGGATTATAACTCAGAGTTGTTAAGCCATTTTCAATTTCATATACTGGAAAAAAACAACAATCAACGGCACGTTTAAGAATTTCAAGACCATATTTTTCTTCTGAACCCCAATTTAAAGGACATGCCACTAAAATTTTACCAAAAACCAAACCTTTGTTTTTTGCATACCACTGCGCTTTTGCTGCTTTAGCAACGAGATCAGTTCCGAACCCTTCGATAGCTGAAAAAACATAACTTATACCTGTAGCCGCCATAATTGAGACTGTATCTTTATGATGAAAACTTTTACCAAAAGACTGAGAACCCACATGACTCGTACTCGTTGCTTTACCATAAGGAGTTGTATAACTTAACTGCCCACCGGTATTCATGTAACCTTGATTATCGTATTCAAGAATAATCATTTTATGATTACGTAAAGCCGAACCAATAGTTGGCCCCATGCCAATATCCATACCGCCATCACCTGTAATCATAATAAACGTTATATCATCTGAGATTTGAATTTCTTGGCGACGCTTTAATTCATAAAAGCTCTCGACCACTCCGGAAAGCGTAGGTGCTCCGTTTTGAAATAAATTATGTATATACGTCACGCGATGAGCACTAAAAGGATAGTCCGTTGTGACAACCATAGCACAACCCGTGTGATATAAAACAACCACGTCACCCTCTATGCCTTTAAAAAACTGATCTAAACCTGAAAAAATTCCGCAACCAGGACATGCTCCGTGACCAGGCGCGATTCTTTTAGGTCGTGCTACAAGTTCTGATGGCAGTGCAACTTGAGCAATTTTTTTAGCCTTGGCATTGTGATCGGGATTATCAATGACTGTCACTAAATTCAAGTTCAACTCTTCTTTTTTGAGTGCAGGTAAAACTTCTGGTGGCAATTTGTGTTTCAATATTGATGATGAACCAGGCTTGACGCCAATAAATCCGAAAATAGGGCTAGATTTTTCATCGTCGATAATTGCAAAACCATTTGCAATCATATCAAAAGCATCAGACTCTTTAAAGTCTTTACCTCCCAAACCGTAAATACGAGTTATAGCTTTAATATCACTATGATGATCTGCTAAAAATGCCGAACGAATTTCATGTGATAGTGGCCCACCTGTTGAGCCTGGGGTATCACTACGCTCGCCGATAACAACAGACTTGAGATGATGTGAAATTTTACGAAAATCTTCAAAAGGAAAAGGGCGCAATAAAACAGGTTTTATTAAACCAACTTTTTTGTTTTTCGAACGTTCTACATCAATTGCATCTTTTGCTGTTTCGGCGGCTGAGTTGAGCAAAACAAGCGCAACGTCGGCATCTTGAGATTGATACTCTTCAATCGATGAATAACGTCGCCCCGTTAGATTTTCATACTCTGCTGCGATCTCTTTAAAAACAATTAAAGCTTTTTCATGCGCAAGATGAAGTTGAAATTTGTTATTAATTAAATCCGGATCATTCATATAAGGACCAACAGTTACCGGATGTCGTGGGTCTAAAGTTGTGAAAGTGTTTTTCTTTGGTCCAATAAAATCTTGTACGCTTTTTTTGTTTTTAAACACAATACAAGATTGCTTTTGATGACTTGTAAAAAAGCCATCACTTGCCACTATGACGGGTAATCTGACCTCTGGATGCTCTCCTAACTTAACAGCAATAATATTTAAATCATAAACGGCCTGAGCGGTTGAAGCCAATAAAACTATCCAACCTGTTTGCAAGGCATACATTAAATCTGAGTGATCACATCGAATATCTAATGGACCACTCACTGATCTCGTCACCAAATTCAAAACCATAGGCAGACGAGATCCCGCTTGTACAGGGAGTTGCTCTAAACTGTATAAAAAACCATTAGCACTTGTTGCATTTAACACTCGAGCACCAGTTGTTGATGCTCCGAAACAAGCTCCTGCGGCGCCATGTTCTCCGTCTGCAGCCAGCATAACAGTTGATAACTCACCTTGCGATTTGTATTTATTAATTAACTCAGCTATTTCTGTTGATGGAGTAATCGGATAATAACCCATAAAATGAAAATCAATATGTTTCGCTGCTTCAGCAACCATTTCATTACCAGTTAAAAATTTATTTTCTTGGTCTAAAATCATACTATTTACTTTCTTTTTTTTGGCGCATATAAATATCAATCGGAGTATTTAACACGATATCTTGCTGCTCTAAATGTGAATACAACTTAACTCTTTGACTTTCATCGTTGGTGTCCAATTCCGGTACTGCTTCTATTGCTTTAACTGGACACACCATCACACACTTTTGACACCCCTTACAGTATTGATAGTCAATACCTAAAAGCTCGGGCGACTTCTGTTTTTGCGGATCAATGTTCCAGACAAAACAGTAATCCGGACAAACCATATCGCAGTAACCACAATTAAAACACAACTCTTTAATAAATCGCGGAGCTACTCCTTTGCGACTTGCACTGTGATCTTTTAAAATTGAGTTACCTGGATTTAAAATAACTCCACCGATAGGCGCATTTAAATAACCAATTTCAAAATTATCAACATTCAAAGCAGAATTTAAATTTTGCTCATCTTCACGAAATGACTCGCAAAGTACTCTATCAAATCCAGCATCAAACCCTTTAATATTTCTATGTCGAACGTCTTCAGATAAGTGCGAAAAAAACTTATTCATTGTTTCAACAAGTGAGTCTTTATCTAATTCTCGTACTGCGGTAACCATTGCCCCAAGCATAACAGCGTTTAAACCACACTTGTTTAAAGATGCAATTTGAGTGGCATCAACTGTCCAAATTCTTTTAGGCTTAATCCCTAACGGCAACTTAATATCACGTGGTTTTAATTTTGTGTTTATGACGAGATCAGAATCTTCGTGGACACCTTGTAAAACCTCAGGGTGTGATTCAATCAATGACAAATGAAATACTGCTAATAAATCAGGTTTTTCAATAAAAGAAACTGAGCGCACAGGGGTCTTATTCGTCGAAAAACGGACAAATGATTTAACAGGAGAACCTCGTTTTTCTGAACCAAAACTTGAAAAATGATTACCCGTATAGTTCTGTTGAATAACAGCTGTTTCAGCCAGAATTGCTCCTGCTGAATGTGCCCCTTGACCACCAATTGCTTCTAAGCGAATACTGACGAGTGATCGTTTCGGCAAACTATCATTTTGGCTATTTTTTCGACCAAACCCAAAAAACCACATAAAAGTTATTTATCCTTCAAAGTGAGACTGTCCTTCAAAAATTTTTTCGTTATTCAAATGAATTTCATATTTAATTGGAAAAGCTTTGGCCAGCATCGCACTCACGCCACAATACTTAGTCTGAGATAACGTTACAGAGTTTTTTAAAATTTCTGGATCAACAGAACCCTGCATTTTAAAAACTATAACTGCATCAGTAAAAACTTTTGGCATACCACCTGTCGTAAGATTAGCATCAACTTCAACCTCAAATGCTGTGTATGTTTGTTTATGCTTTTTCATAAGTGCAACAACGTCCATCGCTGTACATCCGCCAAGCCCTGCTAAAACCATCTCTTTAGGAGTCATATGTTTGTCAGAACCAATCGGAGATTTAGCATCCATAGCAATCGTATGCCCAGCCGCTGTTGCATTAAATTCCATATTTTGTGTCCAATTCAAAACAGTTTTCATAATGTTCTTCCTTTACTTTTTTAAGTAATATATTATATTATTGTAATATGTTAATTTAATAATAACACTTAAGGAAGTATTATTGAAACAAAATAAAGTATCGATTCATAAAATTAAAGACTCTTGTGATGACGTATGCCTGATCCTCAAAGCGCTGTCACACCCAACGCGCTTATTGATTATGGGCCACCTCACGAATAGCCCCAAAAGCGTCAATGCTCTAGTTGATCTTTGTCAAATTTCACAATCCCAAATGTCACAATTTTTAACTCGTATGAAACTCGAAGGATTAATTAAATCCACTAAAGAAGGTCAATCGCAGATTTATTCTGTTGCCGACAAAAAACTTGTTCACTTACTTAAAACAATTCAAGAAGAGTATTGCGATTAAAAAACTAGAGTGCATAAATTTAAAAATCGAACAAATGCTCTACTTACATGATCAATTTACGCACCGCTTCGACTTTATATCTTTAAACAGAGCTCAAGTAACGCACTGTAATCTTGTCGAAAACTTAAAGATCATTTTAAAATTATCCATGTTACTGATTTAAAAAACAAACGGAGGTTTTTCGTGATTCGTGTACTCACATCTTTAGTTACCTTTTTATCTGCAACATCAATCTATGCAGCAGTTTCAATCAACGGTTCTGGATCTACTTTTGCTGAGCCTGTTTACACAAAATGGTTTTCAGACTATCAAAAAAAGCACGCTAATGCACAATTCAACTACCAAGGTGTTGGTAGTGGCGCTGGCATGAAACAACTTTTAGAAGGCACTGTTGATTTTGCTGGTTCCGATGACCCTATGAAAGCCGAAGATGCAGCTAAAGCGAAAGAGCCTGTTTTGCATATTCCTGTAGCAATGGGAGCAGTTGTTGTAAGCTATAATGCACCCGTAAAAGGTCAAATCAAATTAACTGGCGCGATTTTAGCTAAAATTTTTGATGGGCGTATCACTAAATGGAATGACCCTGAACTTGTAAAGTTAAACCCGAATGCAGCACTACCTGATTTAGCCATTGTTGTTGCTACTCGCTCTGATAGCTCTGGAACAACAGCTGTTTTCACTGAGTACTTATCAAAAGTAAGTCCTGAATGGGCTGGCAAAAATGGTAAAACAGTTAAATGGTTCACTGGCAGCTTAGGAGCCAAAGGCAATGCTGGCGTTGCAGGCTTGATCAAACAAAACGCAGGAACAATTGGTTACGTTGAGCTCGTCTACGCTAAAGAAAACAACTTACCTTTTGCTTTAATTGAAAACAAAAAAGGTGAATTCGTTGAAGCTTCTAATAAATCAGTATCAACAGCCGCCGAAGGAATCAAAAAAGAGGCAATCGAGAAAAATTTTAAAATCTCGCTAACTGATTCTACGCAAAAAGGTGCTTACCCAATTTCTTCCTTTACATGGATGCTAGTTTTTGAAAAGATGCCTAAAGACAAAGGAGCTGAAATAGTTAATTTTGCTAAATGGGCACTTGGAGACGAAGCACAAAAAACTGCGGGTTCAATTAACTACTCGCCAGTTCCAAAAGAAATTCGTGCTGAAGCTTTAAAAGCTGTTGAGAAAATTAAACTTCAGTAATGTAGTTTTGAGACAAATATTTAGTTTTTTAATTCCAAAAAACAAACGAAGCGAAATCAGACAATCTGATTTCGCGTTTGTATTTCTTCTGAGATTCGTTTCTATTCTGATTATTTTAATTCTAAGTTTTTTACTGCTTTATCTTTGGAATGGGTCTCTGCCTATATTAAAACTCACTGGCCTTAAGTTTTTTACTGAAAACAATTGGGACCCCACATCTGACCAATATGGCGCTTTACCTTTTATTTATGGAACACTTTTAACAGCTATCGTTGCACTTCTTATCGCAACACCAATCGCAATCAGCACAGCTCTTTTTCTGACCGAAGTCGCCTCTAAAAAAATTGCCAAACCTTTTGGTTTTCTTATTGAAATGCTTTCAACTATTCCAAGCGTTGTTTATGGATTATGGGGAATTTTTGTATTAGCTCCGTTTGTTAAAAACTACATTCAGCCGGTATTTAACAATTATCTTGGTTTTATTCCATTTTTTAAAGGCCCACCTTTTGGCATTGGCATATTTTCTGCGAGCTTGATTTTATCTGTTATGATTTTACCAACAATAACAGCTGTCTGCCGCGAAGTTTTTTTATCTATCCCCACCACACTACGCGAAGGTGTTTACGCCCTGGGCTCAACTCGCTGGGAAATGATTAAAACAGCCGTTCTCGAAGCTGGTTTCTCTGGTATACTTGCCGCAGTAGCACTTGGTTTTGGGCGCGCTATGGGCGAAACAATGGCCGTCACAATGTTAATTGGTAACCGCGCTGATATAGCTTTTTCTTTATTTGCGCCAGGTGCGACGATGGCGAGTGTTATCGCCAACGAGTCACCCGAAGCGACTTCAGCACTACACGTATCATCACTGTCTGCAATCGGACTGACGTTATTTATTGTTTCATTAGCCGTCAGTGGAATCTCTCGACTGATCACACAAATAACAAAAAGAAAGCTCAGCAAATGAGTGGACTAAATACAGCTCTGCATTCAACTTTACGCAAGCGTCGTCTTAAAAATAAGATCATGACAATTGGCATTTACACTTTGTCATTAATTGCGATTGTTCCGTTATTTCTTGTTTTTTTTCATATCATCAAAAATGGCGCTTCTTCACTTAGTTTAGATTTTTTTACTCAGTTACCGGCACCTATTGGCGAACCCGATGGTGGTATGGCTAATAGTATCATTGGCAGTCTGATTCTTATTGTCCTCGCAAGCGTGGTATCCGTACCAATCGGAATTTTAGCTGGTCTTTATCTATCAGAATACACAGAGGACTATTTTGCTAGCGCTTTACGATGGACAGTTGATTTACTGATGAGTATTCCATCAATTGTTGTTGGACTTTTTGTGTATACTTCGATTGTGGTTCCTTTAAAATCTTTTTCAGCGTTAGCCGGAGCAGCAGCTTTATCAATACTAATGTTACCTATTGTCGCTAAAACAACAGAAGAAGTTTTAAAATTAACTCCGACTCATATTCGCGAAGCTGGACTTGCTCTAGGGTTATCACGTTGGCGAGTGATTTTATTTGTTGTTTTACGCGGAAAGAGTTCAGCTGTGTTAACAGGAGTTGTATTAGCTTTGGGCCGCGTCGCAGGCGAAACTGCACCACTGCTGATTACGGCTTTTGGCAATCGTAATTGGCCACAATCGATCATGCAACCAACGCCGTCACTGCCAGTGCAAATTTACAATTACGCTATCAGTCCTTATGAAAATTGGCATAAACAGGCCTGGGCCGGAGCACTCACTCTTGTGACACTCATTTTTGTTATCAACATTGTAACAAGACTTATTTTCTCTAAAGATGGACTTAATAAAAACCAATCATGACAACACATACGCCACAAACTCTTATTTCAATCGAACATTTGAATGCTTATTTTGGCGATAAACATATTGTTAAAGATGTCTCAATGTCTATTCCCGAAAAAAAAATACTTGCTATTATAGGCCCATCAGGATGTGGCAAATCGACAATGTTACGCTGTATTAATCGATTACATGAAGAAACTTCAGCTGCCAAAGTCACAGGTCAGATTTTTTTAAATAATCAAAATATTTTAGATCGAAATACAGATCCAGTTGTTATTCGTCAAAAAATAGGAATGGTTTTTCAAAAGCCGTCAGCTTTTCCGGGTTTATCGATCTTAGAAAATGTTATCGCCGGTAGACTACTCAAAGGTGAAAAAAAATCACATTTAGAAAACGTTGCTGAAGCTGCTCTTAAGCAAGCTTCACTTTGGGATGAAGTTAAAGATAAATTAAATGCACCCGGAACAAGCTTATCCGGAGGCCAACAACAAAGGCTTTGTATCGCAAGAGCACTTGCTGTAAAGCCTGATGTTATTTTAATGGACGAGCCAACATCTGCACTTGATCCAATTTCTGCAGCTCGCATCGAAGATCTTATTATTCAGATTCAAGCTTTTACTACAGTTGTTATTGTGACTCACAATTTACAACAAGCTGCTCGAATTTCAAATCAGACAGCTTTCATGAATGCAGGACAACTCATCGAACTTAACAACACAGGTGATATGTTTACTAATCCTCGCGAAAAGCTAACTGAAGAATATATCACTGGCAAATTTAGCTAGATCAAAGCTTTAAAATCAGACTGTTCAAGACGCCAGATTTGCCACTCTGGAATAACTTTAGCCCGCATGGCTTGATAAAATGTATGTGCTGACTTATTCCAATCCAAAACACACCAGTCGATTCGTCCACAATTTTGCTCGTATGCAAAACGAATGATTTCTTGAAAAAGTGTTTTACCAAAACCTTTACCTCTGTGTACAGAGCTTATATAAAGATCTTCTAAATACAAACCTTTTTGCCCTAAAAAAGTACTATAGTTATAAAAACATAAAGCATACCCAACAGGTTGCTGATCATACTCAGCAATAAATACATGCACGATATGATTTTCATTTTTCAAAGTATACTCTATTTTTTCAGAAGTCGCACATACTTGTTCTGATAGTTTTTCAAACTCAGCTAATTCACGAATAAAGTTTAATATTGAATTGGCATCATTGCAGTTAGCACGACGAACGACTAAATTCATTTTAAACCCCTCATTATAATCCATGTCATCAAGAATTGAACAGGCTCTGGTAGACATTTTTTAAATTTATATAAATAATACTAATATTAAAATAAGGATGTCGACATGAAAAAACTTGTTTACGATTTACCGCTCAGATTGTTTCACTGGTTATTTGCGTTTTATTTTGTATTTGCATTCGTAATTGCAAAAACCGTAGATAGCGAATCTTTAACTTACTCATACCACATGATGGCAGGATTAACTTTGGGATTTGCCGTGCTATTAAGACTTGTTTGGGGCTTTATCGGAAGCCGTCATTCGCAATTTAAAAACTTTGAACTACATCCTCAAAAACTCATTCAATATGGATTAAATGTTTTCAAAAAAAATGCGCCCATTTTTTCAGGACATAATCCAGCATCAAGTTGGGCAGCACTTGTTATGTTTACTTTAACTTTTGGATTAGTCATAACAGGTTTTTTAATGACATCAACGCCTGATAAAGAAAAATTTGAAGATATTCACGAAATTTTTGCTAATACTTTTATTTTGGTCGTCATAGCGCATATTGCTGGAATTGTCATACATACGGTTAAACACAAAGATCTTATTGGACTAAGCATGTTAAGTGGTCGCAAAAATAAAGTTGCAGATCATGAATCTATTACGAAATCATATGCCTGGGTTGGATTTATTTTCATTATCCTCATCATCGGTTTTAATGTCTATATTGGTCAAAATTTTAACACCGAAACGCGTAAGCTCAATATCTTTAATACGACATTAAATTTAGGCGAATAATAGCTTAAGCCGATTTATTTCCGTAAATTGTTGAAACCAACTCATCGACCGCTTGTTTTAATTGCTGAGATTGAGTTAATAGCTGACTCGCCTCATCTGCAGTTTGATTAGTTGCTGAAGTGTTTTGTTGTGTAACTTTATTGAGTCTCGCAACAGCAGAGTTAATTTCGTTAATCCCTTGAGATTGCTCTTTACTCGCTGTCGAAATTTCACCTGCTAAACTTGTAACGTTATTAACATTATTAACTATTTCAGTCAGCATTTCACTGCACTCATGCGCCACTTCTGTTCCGAAATTAATTTTAGAGCGACCTTTTTCGATCAAGTTTTCAACTTTTTGCTGTGTTTCTTTTGCAATGTCTTTAACGTTGTTGACACTGCTATCTAACATCGAACCAATTTCGTCAGCAGCATGACCAGACATTTGAGCTAGATTTCCGATCTCTTCTGCGACGACTGCAAATCCTTTACCATGTTCACCTGCTCGAGCGGCCTCAACAGAGGCGTTAAATGAAAGTAATTTAGTTTGAAATACAATGTCATTAATAACTTTTGTCTTTTGACCAATATCTTCAATGAGCTTTACAATTTCAAACATTTTCATATTGCTTTGCCTGATTTGATTTAATATCTCATCGTTTGAACTACTGATGTCTTCGACCGAATTTATCATTTTTTCGACAGCTTCTTTACCCTGATTGGCTTTATTTTGAGACTCAGCTGAAGTCGACGCAGAAACTTCTGCATTTTCAGTGTTTTTAGCAACCATGGCATTTAACTGCTCGACTGCTGATGATGTTTCTTGCAGAAATGCAGCTTGCTCGATTGCAGCTTGAGAAAGCTCTTTCGACGAAGACGCAATACTGACCGATGCTGAAGCGACCGACTCTGAATTTGTACTAATCACTTGTGCTATTTTAACAAGAGAATTTGAAACTAAATTTGAAAAATAATATCCAAATCCTAAACCAAACAGAATTCCTATCAGACTAACAAAAAAAATCGATAAATTTGATTTTCTGATAATAGCTTTTGAGTCCAACGCTTTCATCTGTGCTTTTTCACGATGTGAGCTTAATAATCTATCCATAGATTCTGCAAATTGATTAGCAGCCTCAGGACAGTCTTTTAAAAAAATACCTAAAATTTTTGATTTATCTTCAGGTGTTCCACTTTTATGTAACAAAAGTACTTTTTCACCCACAGCCTTGAAAGTTTTCCAATGATCATTGACATTTTCATATAGTTTTTTTTGATCTTCTGTAATTCCAAGAGCTACATATTTTTGATTAGCAATCTCATACTTTTCGATTTCTTGAATTGTTGCTGCAATTGCTTTTTTTTGATCTTTTTCATCTAAGCCCACTAGGCCTAATGTTCTTAAATCTATCCGAATCTGTCTGAAATGCAAAAACATATCATTTGAATATTCTAATTTGGGTAATGACTTGTCTGTAAGCCAATTAACATCATGCTCGACATCCTCCATACCAAAATATGAAACAGTGCCAATCACTACACTCACTGAACATAAAAAGAAACACAAAGATATAAGCTTAATTTTAAATCCAAAATTAGAAAAATACTTCACAAGAATGCCCTTCTTATTTAAAGCTAAAAGACATATCTATATCGGAAAAAAAATAATCGACTTAACTAGATATTGTTTCTGCATCAACATTTAAGTGTTCTCTCGTTTTAGAACTCGTCATAAATGAGTGTTTCAAATAAGAATGGCTTAAATTAAAACGACCTCGACCCAGTATAATTCTGTAATAAAACAATATTTAAAAATATAAATTGACCAACTTGTTTTGCTACGTTAACTGTACCGTCTGGACGGTATTTATGAACAAAATCATTAAAACACTAGCATTAACAACTTCATTAGGAATCATCATATATTGGACTCTCGTTTTCACTCACATCTTTCCGGTTCAAGAAATATATCCTGGATATTCTGACTGGTTTATGTCATTTCCAGCGGCTGATCTGTGGATTGCGACAACTTCGATGTTAGTCATTTACTATCAGACAAAAAATTTTAAGCTTGCAAACATATTTTTAACGGCAGCTGGATCTGGACTTATTTTTCTTGGAATATACGCTTTTGCTTATGGTTATAGAACAGGATTACTCTTTCAGTTAACAAGTGACGAACTGATCGAAATTGGCATTAAAATATATTGCCTATCAGTTGGTGGATACTTTATTTATATGAGCTATCAAGGACTTTCAAATGAAAAACAAAAACCCACATGAGACTAAAGATAAAATTCTTGACGCTGTTGAAACATATCTTGAAAAAAACCCTGGCTTAAGCTTTTCTTTAGAAAAAGTTGCACGACTCGCCAAAGTTAGTAAAGGTGGTTTACTTTATCATTACCCGACCAAAGAAAATTTACTTGAAGCCCTTGTCGAAAGAATGATCCATCAATTTAACGCTGCTGTTGCCAATTGTATGTCTAAGCAAAATTTATCTTTTACATGGGCCTATATCGAAACATCACTTCACCCGAGTGCAGTTAGGTCTATGCGCTCAATGATTGCAGTGGCTTCAATAGACGAAAAAATATTGAGCTCTCTAAAAAGTGAATACAAACAATGGGAAAACGCCTTAACTGCTGATCTTAACGATGCTGCAAAAAGTTTAGCAATTAGACTTATGCTAGATGGATATTTGCTTGCTGCTACTGGCGACTTATCTAAACCAACAAAAGATCATGTTCTAAAAGCTCTAAAAGCTTTTATTATCTCTGAAAAATAATATTTACCTAATAAGTGTGTCAGCAATGTTAAAAACTGATTCATCGTATCTTTATATGAATCGTTCGATTCGAGCTTTTAATATCTCTAAATCTTTTAATAGTTCGTATTTTTTCTTACGTGCACCAAACAGTCTTTCTGTCGCACTGACTAAATCTGGTGAGTTTTTTACACCCCGCTTATATTCAGATAAAGTTAGATCAAAATACTTCTCTAAATGGGCAATCTTTTTTTCGACAAGATTATACATTGATATGGATTCAACTATTTTCCCTCTTAAAACATTATACTCTGATTGAATATTGTTAATTTGCTGCTGTTTGTTTTTTTCTATTGAGCTAATGTTCGCCGATGCAGCTTTTGTTTTATTATAAGTTTCAAATCCTGAAAATAACGGAATCGTCAGTTGAATAGCATATTTAGATTCATTGAGCTTGGCAGAACTATCTTCACTTGGAGTCAAGCGTCCAAAACTATAACTAAAATCTAGAGACGGCTTATAATCTGATGTAACTTCATTTTTTTCAAACTGAGCAAGGTCTAAATCAAGATTTGCTTTTTGATATTCCAATGTTGTTTCTATTTTAAGTTGTGTTGGCATTTGGCTTAAACTTTCGATGCTGCCAAATTTAATGTTATCTATTAATGTATCAGCGATCTCTTGTCCGTATAAGCTCAATAATTTTTGATGTGCTTCTATATGTTGCTGATCGATTTGTTTTTGTTCCATTTGAATTTCATTTTCACGTAAATCAAACTCTAGGTTATCCACTGTTCCTGTCAGCCCGGCAGAGACTTTTTTAATGGCCATTTGTTTTTGCGTTTGAGTCATTTTATACTCATCGTTTAAAATCGATTGTAAATGATGTAATAAAATCATCTCACTCATAATTTCAGTAAGCTGAACTTTGAGAGAATTTTTTTTAGATTCTACATTAATTAAGGCTATTTTAGCCTCTGCACTTTTTTGCTGAGTTATAGACTGATCTCGAAACCCATGAAACAGGTTAAACTTACCCTCAGCATAACCTAAGTATCCTTTTTGTACCGCAGGCAGTTCATCCGTTTTGTTTTGTCCCCAACCACCAACTATATTTAATGTTGGGTAATAGACAGAGTCAGCTGATTTTTTTTGAGCCTCTTTAGATTCAGCTATTTTCTCTAAAGATAAGATCTCTTGATTTTTTTTATTGAGATGATCAATTAAATCTTCTATTCCGGTCAAAGCCAAAACTCTGACTGATAAAAAAAATACTGATAGTGCTAGTAAACGAGTACTCATAAAAAATCCTTTAGCTGCTATTTTTCAACTTGAAATTTAAAAATACTTTTTTTACCCTGGTGTTCAGCTTCAACATTCATTTCAACTCTATATGCATTTTTAAAATCCACTTTAGCAACCGAAACACCACCCTGAACATCAAGTTTGATAGCTTCTAATTGACCTTTTGGCAGTTTGGTTTTAGCAACGAGTTTAACTTCAGTATTTGTCAAATCTTGGCCGTCATGACTCAGCGGATATAATTTAACTTCAGTTCCTGAAATAACATACTCTAAGTTAATCTCTTTACCCGCTTGTACAATACCACCGTGATTGGCTTTAAGTGATCCCGGCACAATATTATGCCCCTCATGAGCTCTTACATAAAGCGACGATATGACAATCATTATTAAAATAATTTTATTAAACACTTTTTTCTCCTTGAAAAATTGTTATTTCATTCATTTTTTTAATACTCTGTTCTGCTGATTTTTGACCAAAATGATAAAATATGGTCGGCGTAACAAACATATCCAATAACGTTGAACTGATCAATCCACCAACTATAACCACAGCGACAGGATGTAGTATTTCTTTACCAGGATCACCGCTTGCCAGAGCCAGCGGGATCAGACCCAGTATAGCCGTCAAAGCAGTCATTAATACCGGCACTAACCTTTCAAGTGATCCACGAATCACCATTTGCTGAGTAAATTTCTCGTTTTCATGTTTCATGAGATGCAAATAGTGAGAGATCATCATAATACCATTTCTTGAAGCAATTCCACATAAAGTCACAAAAGCCACAAGGCTTGCAATCGAAATAGTTTTATCCGTTAGATAAATCGCAAATATACCCCCAATAAAGGCCATCGGGATATTCAACATGACCTGTATTGCAATGAATATCGATTTGAAATACATGTAGAGAATTATAAAAATACCTAAAATAGCGAGTACAGCTAAAAAAGTCATAAGCTTTGCTGCTTGCTGTTGGCTCTCAAATTGACCACCATAAGAAATAAAATATCCCTCAGGCAATAAAACTTGCTTATTAAGCTTGGTCTGAATTTCACGCACAAGACTATCTAAATCACGCGTAGATGAGTTTGCTAATACAACAATTCTTCTTTGTGCATTTTCGCGATTAACAATATTTGGTCCTGTTGATTCAAAAACGTCTGCTACTTTTTCAATTGTGATTTTTGAGCCATCAGGCAATGTTTTAATCGGCGTTTTTTTAATCAGCTCTAAATCTGATCTTGATTTTTCATCAAATCGCATTAAAACATCAATATTTTTTTGCCCTTCAAGAATTTGCCCCACAACTTCTCCCTGCAAAGCTTTTTCCAGAAGCTTTGCAAGATCACCAATGACAATTCCATATTTAAGAGCTTCTTCTCGTAAAAGTTGAATTTTAACCTGCGGAATCAAAACTTGTTGTTCTGTTTGCAAATCGACAAGGCCTGGTGTGTCTGCAATAACTTTTTGAATTTCTGCACCTTTAGCTCTTAATGTAGATAAATCAGGACCAAATATTTTAATCGCTATTTGAGCTCGCACTCCTGACAGCAAGTGATCAAGCCTATGCGATATTGGCTGACCGATATTAATAAATACACCTTCAATACTTTTTAAGTTATTTCTTATTTCAGATAAAACTAATTCACGAGGTCGACCATTATCTTTGAAATCAACATCAATTTCTGATGAGTGTACACCCTCTGCGTGTTCATCTTGTTCAGCGCGACCTGTTCGTCGCGATACAGATTTAACTTCTGGTGTTTTTAAAATTAAATTCTCAGCTTTCAGGCCCAGTTTATTGGATTCATCTAAAGAAATACCTGGCTGAGCCATCATTGATATCGTTGCTGTTCCCTCATTGAATTTCGGTAAAAAATCACGGCCCATTTTAAATGATAATAAAATAGATAACATAAACAAAGTGGCCACTACGCCAATGACCGTTTTGGGATATTGGATCGATTTATTCAAAAATTCTGTATCAATTTTTTTTAAAAACTGTACTAAATATCCATCTCTATGTTCTAGTAGTTTTCCTTGGGTTAAAAAATATGAGCATAGTACTGGTGTAATTGTTAACGACACGACCATCGAGGCTAATAACGAAATAATATAAGCAACACCGAGCGGAATAAACAGCTTACCCTCAATACCATCCATACTAAAAAGCGGCAAAAACACTAAACATACAATAATGGTCGCAATCACAATTGAATTTCTAACCTCACTCGAAGCTTCAAAAACAACAAGTAAAGGATTTTTAGGCTGACTAAGATTTTTATTTTCGCGAAGCCTTCGAAAAACATTTTCAACATCAACAATGGCATCATCAACAAGCTCACCAATAGCTATTGCAAAACCACCCAAAGTCATCGTGTTAACCGAAAGTCCAAAAAATTTAAAAACTATCGCTGATAAGACAAAAGATAATGGAATCGCTGTGATTGTAATCAGCGTTGTTCTAAAATTAAGTAAAAATAAAAACAGAACAATAATAACTAAAATAACACCATCTCGTAGAGCTTCTTTAACATTTGCAATAGAAATTTCGATAAAGTTTGCTTGCTTGAATAAATCAGAATTAAGTTCAACATAGCTTGGCAAATGAGGACTAAGTTCCGTTAAAGCTTTTTCGATTTCTTTTGTTAACTCAATGGTACTAGCACCAGGTTGCTTTTGAATACTCATGATAACACCAGGTTTGGCATTTATACTCGCATCGCCACGCATACTTTGCGGCAATTCTTTAACCGTAGCAACATCTTTAACTAAAACAGGTTTTCCGAGATGCATGCCCACGACTGAATTCAAGATTTCGTCTTTATCTCGAATCGCACCTAAAACTCTAATTAAAGATTCATTTTGACCGATATTAATAAAACCACCTGTGGAATTTAGACTGATTTCAGCTAAACTATGCTCAATATCCTCTATCGAAATTAAAGACTTCTGAATTTTTTCGGCAGACAATAAAATCTGATATTGTCTAACGCCACCACCGATAGATGTCACTTGCGTAACTCCAGGAATACTCAAGAGCCTTGGTCGAATGGTCCAATCAGCTATCGTACGCAAATCCATTGGGTTTACTTGTGAGTCTTTTGATGTCAATCCAACAAGTTGAATTTCACCCATAATTGAAGATATGGGGCCCATAATAGGTGTTATGTTTTTTGGTAATTTCTCTTTAGCTAAGGTCAACTTTTCTTGAACAAGTTGTCTATTTCTAAAAATATCTGTTCCCCATGAAAACTCAACGTACACAACACTTAGGCCAATGCCTGAAGCTGAGCGCACTCTTTCTACTCCTGAAAGACCGTTTAATGATGTCTCTAAAGGAAACGTTACTAAAGTTTCAACTTCTTCAGGTGCAAGACCAGAAGCCTCTGTCATTATTGTGACTGTCGGACGATTCAGATCAGGAAAAACATCAACCGGCAAATGAGAAGCCGTCCATCCGCCATAAGCTAAAACAAATGCCGCAATCGAAACAACAAACAATCTATGTGAAAGCGAAAACTGAATAATTCGATCAAGCATTATAACTCCTGATAAAAATTAACAAAACCCAAACACATTTTTGAATTAATGATGCCCACCATGTCCACTATGCTCGCTCGGGCTTACGACAGCAGGAGTCTCTAGTTTAAGTGGTAATGGATAAATGGCCTCGGCGCCTTGCTGACCTTCTCGAACGGCTAAAATTCGCAGTTCGCCTTTTTGAGTTAAATCAACTTTTGATGGCAGTGCACACGAAAAATAACTTTCAGATTCACTTTTTTGAATCTCGCATTTTGCTTCTATTTTATTATTAAGTTTTGCTTGAATCTGAGATTTTACAACTGATGGGTTTTTCCACTGTATGTCGAGTAAATAGACTTTAAACTTATTTTTTCCATCTAAGACAAGTTCGGTGTGAAAAGCTCCAGGCATTCTGACAAAGCCTTTATGTGGTCCATATTTATCTTCGCCATGAGATTGAGCGCATATTGAAGCCAACGAAATTAATAACCAAACTATAATATTTTTTTTCATAAACCATCCTAAAGTCATAACTTGATGTTGATCTATCTACTATTAGGGTTGTGGTTTTTGTTTGTGACATCTTATTTTGAGACGATGTGAGTAAATATAGGGGTGAATTTGTCTTTTTAGAGCTGTATTCATTCTTCTAGCTGTGTCGAGCGATAGAACATTGCAATCATTCGTATATTGAAAAAATGCTCAGTTGCCAGATTGTCGTATGGTCCAAAAGGTCTCAACTAATTTAATGGCTCCAAAGTTCAAGACCTTTGGGATTTTAGTGAACAATTACTTGTGTAGATAAATTTAAGAATATATTCTGTGCGAAGAATGTTTCGAGTTCTGTTTTTATTCCATATCTTTTTTTTTAATTATGTGTCTGCTGCCTGCCCGCCACATCTGTCTGCATTTTCAATGATCTTTCCGGCAAAGTTTATTTTTCTTTCTGAAGATTTAAATTCAGAAGAGCCTCAAACAATTCCAGGACTAATAGCTGCAAAGATTCTCAATGAATTCAAGAATGAATCGCCGAAGATTCTATTCCTTGGAAGCTCAAAAACATTTTCGCTCGTTAAAAAGATTGCGTCTAAGAGTTCTCAACCTTCACTGGTAAATGCTAAATTAAGTTTATACGAAACTAATCCAGCGCAATTTCAGCAAGATGTTTTTGAATCATTTTATGATGAGCCAAATAAATCTATTATCATAAGGCAATTTCAAGGATACACACCAGACAATAAAGGGCCTGATTTAAAAAAGCTCCCTTCAATTTTAGCTACCGAAAACATAAAAGCTAAAATTGGATCTACAGTAAATCAGTATGGCGCTTGGTTAACGGGTGTAGGAGGAAATGTTGAAAGTACATCCTTTGGACTCAATTTAATAGGCTCAGGAGAGTTCTCGCAGGAAAATGCCAGCTCATTTGTTTTAGGCCTATTTCCAAAGGCAAAAGACACCATTTTATTTGATACTTCGTGGTTAGCCTTAGGACACATCGATGAAGTTCTAGTCGAAATAAAATCGAATAATGATCCTAACGGATGTGAATCAACATTTCTCATTAACAGTCCTAAGCTAGGCCTTAGTTTTGAAAAGAATAAAGAGAATAGTAAAGAAAATCTTGAATTACAAAAAAAATTTGAATATTACAAAAAGCAGTTGGTAAGTGCATCAAAAGGCTCTTGTAAAATAAAATTTATAGAAGTTCCTATGGTTTACAAAAAGTCACCGGATTCATACAAACGTACTGTGTACGCTACCGAATACCCATCATTTACCAATGGTCTTCTTATAAAAGATAGATATTTCCTGGTCCAAGAGGATAACGATAAAATCAAGAAATCGGTTGAAAAATCTTTGAAATCAATCGGAATAAAAACAGTGTGGGTGCCTGTTAAAAAAGGGCTGTATTCTAAAGGCATTGTCGACGGATACCTGCATTGTTTAACTAATTCAATTCGAGTTTGCGAACAATAACCCTACCACAAACCCATGGCTTTCAGCTTATGGGACAATTGGTGCAGGCTGCCGCAAGCTACCAGAACCCGGGAGCCTTGTAGTTTCGCAGAATTACCAAAAGTCTTGGGATCGGATATATTTGAATTTGACCGAAGTTGCAAGACTTCGTTGGGTTGAGCGATGGAACATCGACTCTATTGCTGCTCATTTTGCAACGACGAAGATCGCTATTAAAGAGCGACTGCGTGCTGCGAAGCTGAATCCATCGCGCATTGATTGGACTATGATCGACCCCAAACATGCGGCGATTCGTAAAATGAAAAAACGCTCAGTTGTCTGAGCGTTGATGATCGAAAATTATTTTTCAAGGTAGTGGTTTCTGATCAAGACCTATCGACTGCAATATCCATATCCAGCATTGCACCCCTTACCGGCGTCAAAAGAGTAACCACAAGAGTCTGCATTGAACTGAGTGATGTTTTTTCCAGAGCAGCCATCAAAGCAAGTTATAGTTTGGCCTTGGCAACTTTTAGGCTCCTCTTGCTTCGAGCAGAAACCATATCCTGAATTACACCCGCGACCAGAGTCAAAGCTGTAACCACATGAATTGGAATTGTATGCAGTAATGTTTCCTCCTGAACAGCCGTCAAAACATGTGACTGTCTCACCCTGGCAACCAGCATGCCCTATGTCGGAAATGAATAGAATTAAAGCTGAGAAAAAAAATAGGAAAAATGGCTTCATTATGACTCCAAAGTTAAAGTTTGTGATTGTAATTGCACTCAATATGCCAAAAATATTCGGCGAGCATAGAAAAAATATGCTTCGTTTGTCCATAAAAAAAACCAATGCAACCCTGTCAATTTTTGATCAATTATCCAGAGCCTTTTGTCAAAACGAATATATTCGCTTTCATATTGTTTGAGATGTTAAACTGCTGCACTGACTCAATAGGATAGCTATAATGAACATTATTATATCGAATCGCTAAAGTACAAAAACTTGCGTTTTGTACTTTACTCATGTCCCCATGCGCATGATCCAAAAGGTCTCAACTAATTAAATGGCACCAAGCTTCAAGAACTTTTCTTTTCTGGACATGTATTAATGATTCTCAAACAATATAAGTATGAATTTAAAATCGATTTTTATAATTTTGTTGTGTACTATCCAAATTTCTTTTGCCCAAATTACTCCCAAAGTTAACGACGGAATTTTATTAAAGGATACGCAGATGCCTCAAGTCGTGGTTCTTTCTAGCGAAAAAGGTGGGGTTTGCACAGCAGAACTTGTTGGCCCCCGAGTTCTATTGACGGCGGCTCATTGCTGCGAAGGCGGAGTGGTACACCCTCAAAATTTAAGTTCTACGGTTAAATGGGAAATTCATCCAGATTATCGAAAAATTACTGCTCCTTATTATGGATTTGCTTTGCCTGATATTTACGTTTTAGAAAACGATCTTTGTGCCATTCAAATTGCCTCTGAAGTTAAAGAAATTACTCCTTTTTCTTTACCCTTAGTGGCGCCTCAGATAGGTAGCGACCATATCATTGTTGGGGCTGGAGATCCGCATGCTGGAAATAGACAATATGGCTTTATGAATGTCAAAAAAGCGAGCGATAGAGGTACTCAGGCTCAGGGAACTATAAATTATGGAAGACCAGGAGATTCAGGTGGGGCTTTTCTATCAGGTAATCTCGGCGATCGTGTAACTCTTGTGGGGGTTTCTTCAGTCAGCACTTATTTTTGTGGTGAGCAGGGTGTGATTTTTACGAGAGACAATAAAAATCGTTGTGCAGACCAAGCCTCACAAGAACCTTCCGAAGTTTTTGTTCCTGCGCATACATCAGGATTTGTCTCGCTGACAAACAGTGAAAATCTATTGTTCCTTAAAAATTTTGAAGCAAAGAATAAAGTCGAAATTTGCGGGCTAAGTCTGAAATGCCCTGATGTTTTATTCGAACAATAGCCCTAGCCTGTGAACACATCCAACCGCAAAAAAGCAACGGTATTAAAACCGTTGCTTAATTTGTTCCCCGTCAAAATAACAAAAATTATTTTCACATCAAAGCGTAGTGTTATCTGCTGTATATAAAGGTTCTAACTCCTGACGATTGAGAATTTCAATCGTTTGAATCTCATTTTCAGACATTAGCCCTAGTGTACGTTTGAGTTTCTCGGCTAATAAATCACCGTGCGTGATAAACTCTTTTACTTCAACACCGTTTTGTATTTTCACCCTGTAACACGGATGTATTTTCTCAGCTGTAGGATTATGACGACACCCAATATATGACCAAATAACTTGATTGTTTTTATGATAATCTTTGTATGGACTAAAACTAGTAAACTCAATAAATTCTTTTTTCATTTTTATAATAACGCAAGCTTCTCGGTCTCGAACTGAATCAAATGATATATTAAGCTTCGCGGCCACCTCTTCATAAGTTAGCATGGGCCGGTTTAAATATAATAAATCAACTAACTCAGTTTGCTTTTCAGTTAATGAGTCTTGTACTTTTTGAAGTCGTAACCAGATATCTTTTAAAAAATGTGGATCATTTTTATGATTTTCTTTATGTAAATCACCACGATCTGAAAAACTTAATTTTAGAATTTTTGGCAGTAAGCTTTCAATTATTGATTGATAGGTGTAAAATTCACTTTCACAATATAGACCATCAGCTTTTAAACTTTGAATTAAAAGTTGTTCTTTTTCTGCAGACCACCCCTGAATTGTTTCAAGATCCTCAGCAAAGGAATAAGCTGGCAAGTTTTCTAGGGCTACACTATAACAACCAAAGCGCCTCTTCACTCAAAAATAAGCGTAGACAAAACCTGTGATCCAGTGTGATTTTTTTGTGATTTTTGTAATTGTGAACTCGGCTAAGTGATTGAAACCTATGTTTTTGATTTTATCTGTATTCATAACCTTGTGCCATTTATCCGTATGTGTTAGTGGGACAAATGGTGCAGTCGGCAGGACTCGAACCTGCAACCTACCGGTTCGAAGCCGGGAATTCTATCCATTGAACTACGACTGCACTGTAAGGTCTTAAATATTAGAATTATGTTAGACTAATCATTTAACCAAATCAACTTATTCGGTAACTCATTGATATCGGTATCGGCATTTTTTTTCGGATAATGCTTAATTAAAAAACTTTTCATATACTGAATTGCATCAATAAGACCTTTTTCATGCTGATTATCCTTAAAATGACTTTGCAGTATTTTAAGTACAGCTTCAGATAATTCCTGTTTACCCTCTAGATTCGATCTTGGATCTACAATAATATGAATACGTTTTTCAAGTAATGATATAAACAACAACATCCCGTCATGCGCATTTGTTTGAAATATTTTTTTCTCAAAAAAAACTTGCTGCGCTTTTTGATGAACATACTTTTGACGTAATTTGGTCGGTAAAAAAAAGCGCACAATAAAATCAAATTTGACTAATACCCATGACAATATAAAACTAACAACTATGGCAAATAGCCAGTAAAGAATCACATCATGTACAGTCAAAGCATATAAATTTAAATTATAAATGATATCGATTTTAATCAAAGCTATCACATTACATAGAGCAAATAAAATCCATCGCACTTGCACGACTGGCGAAGAGCTCTGAGCTATAACTGGTACAAGCTCAAAATTGACTTGATTCTCAAAATCAGCAATTGCGCTTTCAACAGATTCTGAGTTTATATTAATTTTGCTTTTCATATTACCAATCTCCTGAAGCACCACCGCCAGCTGATGATCCTCCGCCACCGGACCAACCACCGCCATCACCACTTCCGCCTCCGCCACCGCGTCCACCTGACAAGAGGTTTAACAATATCCAGATCGCTGTCGACGGGCTGATGATTAAAATCACAAACCACAAGCCCACTAAAAATAAAATAACGTAAACGAGTGGTAAGCCACCACCCTCTTTCGCATTAACATCATTTTTTGAAGCCTGACGACTGCGAAATGATTGCACATCGTCTTCATTAAAATTTTGTAGTAATTGCGAATCAGATAAAACTTTTTCTTTAAATGATTCGACATTAAAAATTTCGCCACTTTTTTCTGTAGCTGCGGCCTCACCAATGGCCCGAACAGCTAATACAAACCCCAAATCATAGTTCTGAGTTTTAAATAATGGGCGCATGATATCTGTGATAATACGTTTAGCGATAACATCTGGTATGGCGCCTTCAAGCCCCCGGCCGACTTCAATTCGCATTTTACGATCTTGAATTGAGGCTAAAACCAAAACACCGTTATTTTTTTTTGAACTTCCGAGTTTCCATTGGTCAAACACTTGAATCGCGACTTGCTCAATAGGCTCACCTTGCAAACTTGGTACAATAAGGACTTGCGCTTGAACAACATCTTGTTCATTCAGTTGACGAATATTACGACTGATTTGACTGCGACCTTGTTGTGAAAGCAATCCGACTTGATCCATGACTGGCCCAGAAAGAGCAGGCACATCAAATGCAAAAACAGGCCATGCTGTTAAAACAACAAGCATGACCTGTAAAATAAAATATCTAGACGACAAAAAGATTCTCACTAGAATTTAACTTCTGGAGCTTTTTCGTTTTGAGTTTTTTCAGCTTCTGAAACATCCCACTGAGGCATTTTTTCATAATGATAAAATAACATATTTGTAAAATTTGTGGGTGGCACAGTCACTAGGTTATTAAAGTTTTTAATCGTATCGATATAACGATTACGTGCAACTGTAATACGATTTTCAGTACCTTCTAATTGAGCTTGCAAATCCTGAAAGTTTTTATCAGCTTTTAAATTAGGGTAGTTTTCAGAGATTGACATTAATTTACCCAAAGCCATCGATAAATCACCTTGTGATTTTCTGAATTCTTGGAATTTTTCAGATGTCATGCTTTTAGGATCTAATTGAATTGAAGTTGCTCTTGCACGAGCACTCACCACAGCATCAAGAGTTTCTTTTTCGTGAGTTGCATACCCTTTGACAACATTAACCAAATTTGGAATTAAATCAGCACGTCGTTTATATTGATTTGTAACCTCTGCTAAAGAAGCCTCAACTTCATTTTTTTGTTGTGGAATACTTTGAACTCCACAAGAAGACATCATTAAACCTGTTAGAACTAATAGTAATATTTTTTTCATTCGTTTCTCCCGTAAAATATACTTTAAATATGATTCCATTTTAATATATGGCAAGTCCTTGCCTGTGACCAACTAAAGAGATACTCTGTAACTCTATGCATCTAAGTGATTTAACTCATAAAAGCCCAGCTACAACACACATCAAGTACATAGATGCTGAATCGTTTATCGTTTTTAACAAACGCACTGGTTTTAGAACTCATAAAGTGAGTGAAAACCAGCTAGGCCTTGTTGAGGTTCTGTCTGATAAAATCAAACAAAATTTGTATGTTGTTCACCGCCTTGATAAAGACACCTCTGGTCTGATTCTTTTTGCTAAAACCAAAGAGGCCGCAGCCACACTCGCTCAAAAATTTGAACAACATGCCATCAAAAAAACTTATTACTTTTTAACTGATCACAAGACAAATTTTACCGGAAAAACCGTCACCAGTCATATCGAAAAAAATGATAAACTCTATATCAATAACCCATCTAAGCCTGATAATAGCGAAACACGTTTAACTTATATTAAAAGCGTTAATAATCAAATGCACCTCTGGAAAGCTGAACCCGTTACCGGTAAACCACACCAAATACGTTTACATGCAGAGCTTGTTGGCATACCTATCTTAGGGGATCTTGAACACGGGGGATCTCATTTTTTTAGATTAGCTTTACATGCTTCACAAATTGAATTTGAAATAGCTGATAAAAAATATGACTATGTTGCCGAATTGCCATATTGCTTTCAATCGCAAGTGAATAGCCTTGGCGAATTTGTTCGGTCTGAATTTTACGATTTAGAACATATCATAAACTTGCAACCAGATCAGACTTATCGCATTTATCACCGCAACAATCATGTCGATGACATTCGCGTCGATTTTTACTCTGGTTTTATTTGGGTCTATTGGTATAAGACCACTGCACCAACTGAGCTTGATATTCAATCACTTGATCAGTTTTGCACTGAGAAAAAATTTAAGTACGTTATCAGGCATATGATTAATCGAGGTCAAGGGGTTGGCGGCAAAGAACAACAAGATCTTTATTTTAAAGATGCTCCTGAACAATGGACAGCCAAAGAAAATCAAATATTAGTCGAGCTCAGACGAGATCAAGGATTTTCACCAGGATTATTTCTAGATCAACGCAATAACCGTGAATATATTTTTAACTCAGCTAAAAACAAATCTGTTCTTAATTTGTTTTCATACACATCAGCGTTTTCTGTAGCCGCAGCTCTTGGCGAAGCATCACAAGTCACAACTGTAGATGCCAGTCCGAATTTCTTAAACTGGTCAAAAGAAAACTTCAAATTAAATCACATTGATCCTATGACTCAGGCTAACGGCCAATCCAAATATGAGTTTTTTGCTCAAGATAGTCTTTTGTTTTTACAGGGCTCGATTAAAAGAAAACGCAAATGGGATATTATCATATGTGATCCTCCATCATTTGGTCGCACTAAAACAACAACTTGGAAAATCGAAAAAGATCTGCCGCAATTAATAGATCTTATGTGGAATTCTCTAGCGACTGATGGTTTTATTTTATTTACATGCAATTTTGAAAAATGGTCTCTAGAAGACATTAAAAAAGTTTTCAATCAAACACTGAAGGGGCAAAAATTTTCTTTCGAAAATCTACCCATCTATGATTTGGATTTTGAATTTCCTGATGCTTATGACAATTTACTTAAAGGGTTGATCGTTCGACGTAAGAGTTAGAAATCATAGCTGGTATTAAATATGATTCCATATGAATCTATATTCGTCTTTTGATCCTGAGTTTTATCATTTGAAGTATAATATTTTGAATAGTAAAGACCGTACGAATTAGTCAAAAACTTATACCGCTGAGAAACACCTGAACTTATATAGCTAATATGATCACTCGAATCAGTATTTTTCGATGAGCCATCAGATGATTTAGACTTATCAGAGTTAACATTCATTGATGACCACCCAAAGAGTAACTTGTATCTATCATTCAAAAGATATTGAGCACCAATTCCAAAAGTATTAATTTCTGGAATTTCTTGATTGTTATAACTATTACTTATTTCCTGCTTAGAACTTTTTTTAATGTCTAGCAATACAGTCCAATTTGTCCCAAAGCGATTTTTAAATCCAATGCCCATGCTTTCGGGCATAGTTCGTGTCGATTTCTGACTATCACTCGAATCGGTCGATGTACCATCTGTTGATATTTTCATCGCATTTTTAACTTGATTTTGATAAATCTGAATGGACGTTGGTTCATAAATAAAACTAACAACAGTGTTTTCATTACGAAAATAGCTTATTCCCAATCTAGCTCCCAAAGTCTGTGTTTTAGAATTTATAATTGAGTAATCAACTACGTTAGAGCTATTAACAGCTACGCGGTATTTTGAAACCGTCGTTGTATCCTCTGAACTTAAATCTGTAAAAACCTCGAACCCAAAGTGAAAAAAATCAGAAATCTCATGTGCAATGATTGCACCAATTCTAGTCGAGTTAAGATTGATATCCAATTGAACATCGCCATTAAAGTTGGCATCGACTAACGTATATGCTTTTTTAACTGTATAATTATAATTATTGTAGACAAAAAAACCATAATTAAAATTATCCTGCGAAAAATACGCACCTAAAAACGCGGTTCCTAAAGTAAAGTCAGGCTTAGCACTGCGTTCAGAAAATTTAGCACTGCCAGAGTTATTGAGATTAAATGAAGTAAGTCCTATAAATGAAGTTCCGACCGAAACATTATCCCTTGAAATTCCAACTAAAGAGGCTGGATTGTATGCCGCAGCACTATTGCTTTTTTCTTCAGCCAATCCAACATTTCCTTGAATAGAGTTTATATTTCCCATAGGTTGCAATGGGTAGTAACCATATGTTTTAAAAGTAAATAGTCCTATAAGAAATATGATTACTTGATATCGCATTTTACACTATACCAGGTCTTAATTCGGCTTTCATCTACTGGCAAATCTGAGACAAGGCTTTCGCCAATACTTGCGTTCTGAAGAAGAATACCTTCAATTTTAGAAATTTCATTAGACTTATCGCTTACATATATTTTGTGCGCCAATATACAGTTGTAATATTTGGACACGTCATAATATGTGGAATTTAAATCAGCACACAAATGAAAAATATTCTGTCCATTTTCATTTTTAACAATCTTGAATTTATAATCGAAGAAGGAATCTGACTTGTAGAGTATTTTTTGCGTTTGCAGGCCTGATTTTTTAATATCATATTTTAGAGTATAATCCACATCATCACTTTCAATATTGACTTTAAAAAAATGATCTTGAATTTGATAATTAAGTTTGAATGCTTTTTTGTCTGAATCACGCGTTTCAATTTTAAAATCTCGACATTGATTGGTATCGATTAGCGTAATACCGTATGGACCTAACATATTTGTCTGAATTTGCTTTTGACGAACCTCTTCTTGCTGGCTAATAGTATCATCTAAACGAGTTGGCTTTGTATCACTTGGCTGACATGAGGTAAGACATAAAACAATAAATGGCATTGCTGTTAAAAAGCTAAACATTGAATGTACAACCATTTCAAATTCCTTCATTCTATGTATACGTTTAATACTCTATACAAAATGTAGGCCAATACCGAATAATATTTTAATTTTAAATTTCACCATCAACCACTGTAGCCGTGTTTAAAATTCCATAGTCTTCGCCGAAGTCTGTTTCACAGTGTTCATTAACCGTACTCATCACACCGATAATTTCACCATTCAATAACACAGGACTGCCTGAGTCACCATCCGCGGCAAAAGCTTTCATAATATCTGCTTTAAAACTAAATCTTTGGGTATTAACTTCACGAATAACATTTTCACCAAAAGTTAACTTAAGATCATTCATTAAACCTAAACCCTGAACTCCCTCAAATGGGTTTCTTTTTAAACCATAACCGGCAAAAACAATTTTTTGACCTATACTTGGTTTTTGCTTTGAAACCTTTAGCCATTGAGCATGGCGATGATTTTTTACTTCTAAAATGGCAATATCCTTTGTACGAGTTTTAAATAAAGGTATACCAGGTTTAGAGCATATTGCTCCAGGCTCAATTTTTTGCTCGACGTCTTCAGGCTGCCATGAGCTTTTTAAAAGACTCAACTCTTTAAGAATAAACTTATGAGATTCTTTTTGTTCAAGCACAAGATACAAGAATTGCTTTTTCCCGAGCTCATTAAAAACACAATGACCAGCCGTTAAAATTTGGCTCGTACTCACAAAACTACCCGTGCAAATTTCAGATTTTTTTAACTGCTGCTCTGTTACCTCTAGTTGTGCGATCGCTTGAGGCGATACAACAATTTGAACTATGGCTTGAGAATATTGCGATGCATTTTGACCGTTAACAACAGCATAAGATTTGCTTATCGCAGAAATAAGCACCAGTACAAAAATAATTTTTCTACGAATGTCCATCAACGTCCTCGATTCATATCCACATCATCAGTGATGCAATTTTCAAGTCAGTCTATAAACGCATTGAATTGTTCTTAATCTAACGATTGTCTCATAATTATACAGTTAGACAAAATTTATGACCCATTCATGTCGATAGTAAATCGTGGCACAATATGTGCTCTTAATTTTAAGTATGCTAACGTGGATTGAATACAATATAAAAGCATTTTTTCTAATAGTTTACATCTTAGTCGGCAGTCAATCTGTTCAGGCCGTTGACACTTGTCAGACTTTATTCGATATCCAAACAGTTAATCTAAACGAGCTTTACTCACCCAATACTTTTGCGATGGGTCCAGCTTTTCGCGAGATTTTTAAATTTGGTGATAAAAACAAAGTAGATTACACACGCTCTGGCCTGATTTGGAAAGAGTCTCTCAAATCTTTATCTGAAGCTCAAAAAAACAAAATTAAACAAGACCTAAAATCAAAGAAAACTCAAGGTGCCAGGTTTTACAATAATGATTTCTTATGGAACATCGATTTACTTATTTTTAGCCTTGATCCGTTTGCTTTTACACAATGGATTCATGAAACTCAAACATCACCGAGATCCTATAAAATGACTTGGCAATTAGCATTGTTTATTCGAGCTTTTGATCATGAACTCGCATTCAAAATGGCCTCGATTGCGATACAAAAATATCCGCAAGCCTTAAAAACAAGAGATGTTTTATCATTCAACTCTGAGCTTTCTGGTTATACTGATATAATTCCTGGAAAACGATCTTTGATGGTTTTATTTAAAGTCTTATTAGGTCTGCCTGAAAAAATACATTCTCATTCTCGAAATGGTCAGATTAAGTTTAAGTCTATAGAAAAAGAAATTCTTAACTTTCAAAAACTGATTGAGCAGCAATTAAACCAAAAAGCAATAACTCACCCTAGACAAATAGTGGCTGTTATTCAAGAATTACAATTGATTATACGCTCTTATTTAAAATTGCAACCTCATCCAAAATCGGATGATGTCTATTTAGTTTTAGACGGTAGTTTTGCAAATGGCTTAGCTCTAACAAATAAATCAGATATAGATCTTGCTATTTTTAATACAAGCCTAAGACAGCATGTCCACGAGCAATTGGGAAACATACAAAAAGCTCTTTATAATCGAATGCTTGAAACAGGTTATACCGACAGTATCTTATCTGTCGAAAACATCGCCGCAATTCATCCAGAGCATTTTACAACGCCCACATCAGATCTGAGTTTTGGTTTTATAGGGACTGTGTCTTTTAAAATCTCAGCTCACAAAGTTGAAATCATCGTTTATGACTATGAAAAAAGTACTCCGCAAAAAGTTGTATTATCAACATACGAGATCGTGCAATAAAAAACTAACCACGATCAAGTATATCACTCGCAGAATCTAAAGTTCTTAGCGCATATTCAGCTTTCAAAATTTCAATTTGCTCTGACGTAACGTCTTCGTTTTTGCCAAGTTTATGTAAACGGGTCTGATATATCTGATATAAGCACAATGCTCCTGCAACAGATATATTAAAACTTTGAACAAATCCCGGCATCGGAATAATGACTCGCTCATCTGCAGCTTCAAACATTTCTTTTGAAATACCTTGTTTTTCATTACCCAGCACTAAAGCCAATGGCGTTGAGAAATCAATTTCGTGAATCGGTTTTGAAGCTTCAAGAGATGTTACACATATACGTATTTTATTTTTTTTAAAATACTCAATGGCTTCTTTAGAAGTTTTCCATTTTTTAGTTTCAACCCACTTATCAGCACCTTGAGTTACACGTTGCGAGTTTTTAAATTTTTCTTGTGTTTCGATAACATGAAAATTTGAAAAACCTAAACCCTCAGCCGTTCGCATAACAGCGCTGATATTACCACGATCGTAGATACTCTCTAAAACAACAGGAATTGAAAAACATCGTTTAGCAACAACGTTTTCAATTTTTCTCTGCCGATCTGGTGTTAGCAAAGGCCAAATCTTAGTTAAAACATTTTCAACTGTTGAAAAATGGCCTGGCTTGTATTCTATTTTTTCACTTAACGGAAAATGATTATTATGAATCACTGATTAAAAACCTAATTTAGCTAAATCACGAGTGATGTTTTTTTGGTGAGCTTCTAAAGTACCACCACCGATTTCTAATAATTTGGAATCTCTCCAAAGTCTTTCAACAACATATTCACCAACATAGCCGTAACCACCCAAAACCTGAATAGCACGATCAGAAACATTTTTAGCCATCGTTGTTGCAACAAGTTTAACGCCGTCAGAATCTAAACGATTACCTTCTTGAGTTAAATCAAGTTTACGAGCCGTATCGTAAACATATGCAGCTGCAGCTTTATACTCAGCATATGAATCACCAATGTATTTTTGAATTTGACCATAAAAATTTAATGGCTTACCAAAAGCTTCACGTTCAATCGCGTATTTATTCATGATTTGAATCGATCTGCGTGCGATACCTAAACTCATAGCTGCAAGCCCAACACGCTCAATTTCAAGATTACGCATCATATGGTGCATTGAATCGCCCTCTTGGCCGACAAGACGATCCGCTGGAATCACGCAGTTTTCAAATACAAGCTCTGCTGTGTTTGATGCTCGCATACCAAGTTTGTCCATGATTTTTTGACCGACATAAAAACCAGGATCATTTTTTTCAACAATAAAAGTTGAAATCAAAGCACGCCCATTTTTCTCGCCCGTTTTAGCGTAGACCCAAACCATATCACAAGCTGTTTTATTTTCATCAAGCGTACCATTTGTAATCCACATTTTGCGCCCGTTAAGAACATATTTGTCCCCTTGACGAGTCGCTGTCGTTTTCATACCCAAAACATCAGTTCCGTAATCGGGCTCTGACATGGCCATCGCACCAACAAACTCACCAGAAGATAATTTCGGTAAATACTTTTGTTTTTGCGTTTCAGAACCATTCACAGCCAAATTGTTCACGCAGAGTAATGTGTGTGCCAAATAGGCTAAACAAAAACCAGGATCACTTGCAGACAACTCTTCATGAACTAAGCACACAGCTGACGCATCTAAACCAGCACCGCCGTAGTTTTCAGGAACAGTTAAACCTAATAATCCAAGTTCACCAAGTTTTCTAAAAAGTGATAAATTAAAAAGCTCTTTGCGGTCATAATCATGAGCTTGTGGTTCAACTTCTGTCTGTACAAACGATTTTAATGTGTCACGCAACATTTGATGCGTTTCAGTCGGATTAGCTAAATCAAATTGTTTTATATCAACATTACTCATATAATTCCTCTCGAAGACTTTAATCGCCTGACTCTAACAAAGTTGTTGAGTCTGATAAAGGAAAATTAAGATGTCTTTTAGAGGATTTTGCTATGAAAACCAGAAATAAAGCCACTATTTTAGGCGTTGGAACAGAGCTTACGACAGGCCAAATCGTAAATAAAAATGGATCATGGATTTCTGAGAAGTTAATTCCATACGGAATAGAGACTTCTGCCCACATTGTAATCCCTGATCATCGCGAATTAATTCTAAAGTCTTTAGATTATGCAGCATCACAATCTGATTTTATTTTTGTCACAGGTGGACTTGGGCCGACAAGTGATGATTTCACACGCGATCTTATCAGTCAGTGGTCTGGCCAAGAACTTGTTTTTGACGAAGCTTCATGGGGACATGTTCAAGTTCGTTTAACAAGTCGCGGATTCACAGTTAAGGACATTCAACGACAACAATGTTATTTTCCGACCGGCGCAAAAATTTTAACTAACTCACAAGGCACAGCTAATGGTTTTCAACTGACTGTTGAATCAGCGCACGGCCCCAAAGAAGTTTTCGTTTTACCTGGGCCGCCTCGTGAAATCGAAGCCATTTGGAACGACTCTATCGTGAAATGGCTATTTGTACATACACAACTTTTTGATAAAAAAATCACACAATCATGGGACACATTAGGTGTTGGCGAATCTGATGTTGCTGTTCTCGTTGAAAAATGTTTTGCAAATAAATGGCCTGACTTGCAATACGATTTGGGTTACCGCGTGCATTTACCTTACGTCGAAGTCAAATTTTCTTATATGAAATCACAAGAAAATTTTGCCAAAGCCATTACAGAACAAATAGATTCAGCGCTCAAAGACATAACTATTTTACGTCACTTTCAAGACATCGCGCAAATTTTCTCAGAGCGTGTTAGCAAAACTGATTTTGCGTTTTACGACTTCGTAAGCAATGGATATCTACACGGACGTATGTCGAGCCACTTAAAAAAATATAAAAATTGGATGTGGAAAGAGTCTACAACAGCAATTGATGCCGATTTTTTTAGTGAAGAAGAAAATTACTTAGCTCTGTTACCACACCCAGATCATGATTTAAAAGCGATTATTATGTTTAATTTCGGTAAAACAAATAAAAGTATCGAAATAGAGGCACCGATGAACTCACCATTAATGAGCGAGCGTCGTAAGCAATATTTTGCCGAGATGGCTTTGATTGAGTTTGTTAAGAATACTTTAAAATAGTCTAGTCAAAAATATATTATTCAAAAAAAACTTTAGATTGTCATATCATAGAGTAACACTCTCAAAAACAGTGGATAATTGATATGTACAACTTGCAACCTTCTAAAAAATATATGCAAACATGCTTTTCTAGCTCATGGGGTGGGCTCGAGATGGTTGCATTTGAGTTGGCTTTATCACTGATTCAAAAAGGTTTTAACATTATCATTGCTGGATATGCCAATTCTCCTCTTGAAAAATACTGCCGTCAAAACAACGTTCCATTTTACGCCCTTTCTGAAAACAGTAATACATTACAAAAAATTACTTTTGTTCGTCATTTGCTTGTTACAAAAAATATCGACACTGTCATTATTCAAAAACTTCCGAGTCTTAAATATATTGTTCCAGCCAAACTATTTGTTACACGCAAAATTCAAATCTTTGCGTTCTCTCATATCATGATCAATATCAACAAAAAAGATTTCTTTCATCGCTTTTTATATTCACATATCACGAAGATTTTTTCGATGACTGATCTTCAATCAAAAAGATTACTTGAATACTTGCCAGTTCAAGCTGAACAAATTGAAGTTATTCCAAATTGGATTTCGAAAAGTAAAATCGTAGCTTTGCAATCACCACGCATGCTTTACGCTCGCAAACTTGTTGATTCAAAAGCCCAATTCAAAGCAGTCATGACGTCAAGACTTGATCCACAAAAAGGACAAGATTTAGCCATTCAAGCCATTTATATTTTAAAACAACAAAACATTCGTGCAGATTTATTTGTTGTCGGAGAAAATACCAAAAACGAAATGGATTTTAAAACCTATCTCGAAACGCTTTCCATGAGTCTTGGCCTGCAAGATCAAATTCATTTTTTAGGTTACATGGAAAACCTGTCTGAAATTTACAACTGCGCCGATGTTTTACTAGTTCCGTCGTGGGAGGAAACATTTGGCCGTGTAATTATTGAAGCTATGGCAGTCGGTTTACCGTCTATCGCGAGTAACGCTGGCGGGGTTCCTGATATTATTCACCATATGCAAAATGGATTACTTTTTGAAACCAAAAATGCTCAGGCACTTGCTGAGATGATTAAACTCTATATGAGTCGTCCCGAGTTACGTCAACAGTTCAAACAACAATGTATCGCCGATAGTTCTCAATATACTGAAGATGCTGTGCTTGAGAAACTGATTCGCGTTATAGCCTAAGATCATAGAGCATTTACTTTACAAACACTCTCTTAAATAGTGACTGTGTCAAAGTCATATCAGCCCTTGCTCTTTTAAAAAAAGTGGTGATACGCTTAATTAAGAGTTTTTTTGTTAGGTTTTAAATCTCTCAAGAAAACTCATAACCATCTTTTGTTACAGCCCGTTTTAAAATGATCTTCGTAGATTTTTATTTGCGACGGTCATGAGTGTGATCTTTAAGTGATTACAAATAAAAACAAGTTCTAACAGAAGACAACAAGGAGCCTATATGCAAACGTCAACAGATGTTCAACCAAACTCTGCTGTAAACGCCCGTCTAACAGCGTTCAAATCAGCAATACTCACAAAGACAACAACAATGGAAAAAATTAAAGATCAATTCGGAAAAGAATCTCCGGTTTCGGAATATTTTGGATGTATGACTTTTGGTTTAGCGCAGATGCGCGAAAAGTTACCCAAAGATGCTTACTCGCATTTGTTAAGAACACTTGAACAAGGAAAAAAATTACCAAAAGAAACAGCTGAAGCAGTTGCTTCTGCTGTTAAAGAATGGGCTGTTGCCAAAGGCGTAACTCACTTTAGTCACTGGTTTCAACCAATGACAGGAACAACAGCAGAAAAGCATGATGCATTCATATCTATTCAACATGCAAATCATTCTGAATTACGAGTCATTGAAAGATTCACTGGATCTCAATTGGTTCAAGGCGAACCAGATGCATCATCATTTCCATCTGGTGGCATGAGATCGACTTTTGAAGCTCGTGGCTATACTGCATGGGATCCATCATCACCATTATTTATTATCGAAGAAGCTAACGGCAAAACTCTCTGCATTCCAACAGTGTTTTTCGGTTACCACGGTCAAGCACTTGACAATAAAACTCCGTTATTAAGATCAACTGAAGCTATTTCAAATGCTGGATGCGAGTTTTTAAAATTATTAGGCGACGTCGATGTTAAAAAAATTCATACAACTTTAGGTGTTGAACAAGAGTACTTTTTAGTTGATAAAAACTTTGTAGCCATGAGACCAGACATCATCATGACTGGTCGCACTTTACTTGGTTCAGCACCCGCTCGTGGCCAACAATTAGAAGATCATTATTTTGGTGCGATTCCATCACGCATTAAACAATACATGCAAGAAGTTGAATTCGAACTTTATAAACTAGGTGTGCCTGTCAAAACAAGACATAACGAAGTGGCTCCGAGCCAATTTGAATTAGCTCCTATTTTTGAAGATACAAATATTGCTTCTGATCACAACCTATTAACAATGGATGTTTTAAAACGTATAGCTTTAAAACATGAACTCGTCTGTATTTTACATGAAAAACCATTTGCTGGTGTAAATGGTTCTGGCAAACACAATAACTGGTCAATGGCTAACGACAAAGGCGAAAACTTACTTGAGCCTGGAAACACTCCACACCAAAACATTCGCTTTTTAGCTTGCTTAGCTGTTGTTTTAAAAGGTGTTTATGACAATTCAGCAGCATTACGTGCAGCTATTGCATCACCAGGAAATGATCACCGTCTAGGAGCTAACGAAGCACCTCCTGCAATTATTTCAGTTTTCTTAGGAAGTTTACTCGAAGACATTTTAAATTCTATCGAAGGTGGCAAAGCACTAAAAGCAACTGATCAACAAATTATTGATCTTGGTGTTAATAAAATTCCAAATGTTTCTAAAGACTATACAGACAGAAACAGAACTTCTCCGTTTGCTTTTACTGGTAATAAATTTGAGTTTCGTGCAGTTGGTTCAACACAAAACGTTGCTGTTCCAATGTCAATTTTAAATGCGGCTATAGCCAAAAGCTTTAACGAGTGTGCAGCTCGTTTAAAAGAACTTTTGAAAAAGAAAAAACGTGACGAAGCTATCATGGAACTCGTGCGCCAAGTTGTTAAAGAAACTAAGAACATTCGTTTCAGTGGCAATGGTTATTCTGACGAATGGAAAGCTGAAGCTAAAAAACGTGGCTTACCAATTTTGAATAACTCACCAGCGGCATTAGAAGTATTTAAAGACAAAAAATTAATGCAATTTTTAGTTGAAACACATGTTTTAACTCAAGAAGAAATTAATTCGCGTTATCACATCGCAGTTGAACGTTATGTTAAAACACTTGATATTGAACATTTAAGTTTAATCGAGCTTGCAGAAACATATGTTGTGCCTGCTATTGAAAAACAATTTGCATTACTAGCACAAGCTCACGCTGCAATACCATCAAAAGCGACTGCGAAACTGCATGAAGGTCGCCTAACAATTCTCGATAAAGTTTTCGGACAAGTTTTAACAGAACTTGAAAAATTCAAAGCTATGGTTGAAAAATCTAAAAAATCTCACGATGAAGAAAAAAGAATGTGGGATATTGCTGACAATTTACAATCACAAGCTGCCAAACTGAGAATCGCTTGTGATGAGGCTGAAAAACTTGTTGCTGATGATTTATGGCCATTACCGAAGTACCGTGAAATGTTACTAGCGAATACTTTAGCTTAATCCATCAAGATTAAAAAATAAAAATCATTAAACTAAAAAGGTCCATCTTTTAAAAAAGCATGGACCTTTTTTTAGGTGTTTACAACTCTCGACACACAACTACTGATCAATGTAATCAACTATACGGCTGTTTTCATTGATCAAGTCTCTCTCTTTCAAAGCTTCTAAAATAAGCTTTTCATTAGGACTAAGACCATTTAACAAAGTATTTTCTATATTGAGTTCTAAACGTGGGTAATTTAATCCCAACGTTTCATCGATAACATCCATTAATAAATTAATACAATTAGCTGTTGTGGCATAATATGTTCGATTAGCCAAATGCTCGCTCGACATTTTTAAGCTATTCAACAACAAGTTATATTTGTCAGAAAAACTTAAATTAATTAAACGATACTGTCGAACGATGTCACCATCAGGAATTTCTTCACCGACGACACGGTCGTGAGTATTCACTAATCGAGAAACAACAACATAATTACCAGCGATAGCATCAACTAAATTATAACCTATATTGTAAGGCGTAGCCGCTTGAACTGTAAAAATCAAATCACTCGTCGCTGTTGTCACAATCTTATTATTTTTAACACGATAAAGAGTTGCAGGTGTTGATAATTGAAATCGCAATTGAGCGTGGGTTAATTTAATACCAAACACGCTATTAAATAATGCCATTTGATAAATAACAGTTTTAACACTCATCTTATCAATTTTAGCAACCCAAAATTGTCGCTGATTATAAACATGTGAAACAAAAATAGAACGATCATCTTCTAATTCAGATATTAATGTGACTGGCTGCTTAATACTTGTATCAACTAAAGTTCCATTATAAAAGCCGTCTTTAAAGTATATCTCATCTTGTGCTAAATATTTTTTAACACGTTCAGTATCAAAAATAAGACCAGCAAAACTTTGACTTGTAAAAGTCATAATTGATAAACATATATATAAATAGACACCAAAAAATTGACGACTCAATAGCATAAAAGATCTCACTTGTTTCATTAAAAAATAATCAAGACGACAATATGCTATATATATCAAATATCAAAAAAAGTTTATGCTTAGCTTTGTAACCTTGAAGTATTCACTTCAACGTCAAAAAAATTGACACTTATAGTGAATAAACATTGACCAAATCTAAACAAAACAAACGAATACGCTATTGGCTGACTAACTCGAACAGGCCGTTGTTGTCCCGCAATTTAGACATTTGTAACAGCCAGATTCCAACATAGTTTCTCCGCCACAAATACTACATTTCGGAAATGTGTTGGCTTTTTTATGACTGAGCGGCTGAACAAATTTACTGCCATCTCTATAGAGAGCTATAGCTTTTAAACCTAAACGCCATGCTTTTTGGTAAATCTTTGATACATCATCAATACGAGCACTCTCCGGAATGTTAACAGTTTTTGAAATAGCGCCAGAAATAAATGGCTGAACCGCAGCCATCATATTGAGATGTGCATCAGCTGAAATGATATCAAAACCCTGACCATCAGTGCCTGCCGCAGTATAAAATACTTTATGGTGTTCAGGGCGAATCAAATCAAAAAAACTTTGCCCTTTTTCAATTTTAGTTTTGATTGTGCGAATTGAATCTTGGCTGTAACCCAAAAATTGTAAAGAAACTTCAACAGTTTGATTCACAAATTTAAGACTTCCCCCGCCTGAAAGTTTTTTATATTTCACAAGTGAGTACTCTGGTTCTATACCAGTTGTATCACAATCCATAACTAAACCGATTGTTCCAGTTGGTGCTATCACAGTTACTTGCGAATTGCGAAAACCATATTTAAGGCCGCGCGCTACAACTTCTGCCCACAAATCAAAACACAGATCTTGCAAAGCCTCTGGAACATATTGCCAGTTCACATGTTTAAGATTTGATTGGTGCTGTTTGATAACTTTTATCATCGATTTTTTATTCTTTTTAAAACCAACAAATGGACCTTTTTTCTCAGCCATTTCTGTACTTGTGTAATAAGCCATTCCAGTCATTAAAGCACTCACGACACTCGCCCATGCACAAGCCTCTGCACTGTCATAAGCTAACCCCATACGCATAAAGACACTACCCAAGTTTGCAAATCCCAAACCTAAAGGTCTATATTCATGTGAGTTCAAAGCAATTTTTTCTGTTGGATAACTCGCATAATCAACGAGCGAGTCTTGAGCTAAAATAAATGTTTTAACAGCATGAAAAAATTCTTGAGCTTTGAAATTTGACCCTTCAAAAAAATGAACTAAATTTAAAGATGCTAAGTTACAAGCCGAATCGTCTAAAAACATATACTCTGAACAAGGATTACTCGAACGAATAGGCGCTGTTTCAGCACATGTGTGATATTTTTGAATTGTATTTTCGAATTGTAAACCAGGATCAGCACAAGACCAGGCTGACTCACATAAACTCTGCCATAAATCTTGCGCTTTAACCTGACGAATGACTTTGCCATCAGTGCGCGAGATAAGAGACCAATCACGATCAGCTTCCACAGCTTGCATGAATTTATCTGTTAATCGAACTGAGTTATTCGCATTTTGTCCAGAAATCGTATGATAGGCTTCGCCATCAAGATCGGCTGAATAGCCCGCTGTAATTAATGCGCGGGCTTTTTTTTCTTCTTTCATTTTCCATTGAATGAATTCAGGGACTTCAGGATGATCTATATCAAGACAAACCATTTTAGCTGCTCGTCTGGTTGTGCCACCAGATTTAATTGCACCCGCTGACTTATCAAGAACTTCTAAAAACGAAATAAGTCCAGAACTAGTCCCGCCAGTATGCAATTTTTCATACTTACTGCGCAAAGTTGAAAAATTAGTTCCGGATCCAGAACCATATTTAAATAATTTAGCTTCAGTTTTAACAAGTTCAAAAATGGATTCTAAACTATCATCCACTGATTGAATAAAACAAGCAGAGCACTGTGGATTTTTATAAGCATCTGTAACTTGTTTTATTTTTCTAGTTTTGTAATCGAAAATGTAATGATGACTCGTTGATTTAAGACCATAGGTCTCTGATAAACCACAATTAAACCACACAGGAGAATTAAAGCTGCCAGATTGGTTCAGCAAGTGAAATTTTAATTCAGCAATAAAATCTTTTTGTTCTTTAGCTGTGTCCAATAGCCCATTGAGTTTGACTGCTTGAGTAACGCCTAATAAAACACGATCCACCAGTTTGAAAATAGAATTTTCTTTTTTGACCGTTTGTCTGAAATACTTACTCGCGGCAATATCGACAGCTGTTTGACTCCAATGTGCAGGAGCTTGTATCGCATTCATTTTAAATAAAATCTCGCCATTGTTTTTTGATATAACCGAGTCATATTTTTGCGCCTTAAACTGTTCAGACCGCTCAGCGCTCAAAGGTACAAAAAAGGCTTCTTTTACTTTTTTTTGACGACGAGATTTTATTTTTGCTTTCATATACATATTAAAAATGAATTCATGACATCACACAATAAAAATAGATGAGTTATGCATGGAAACAACTTTTAAAAAAATGAATCTAGACAAAGAATTAAAACCCTGCTGAAGTATTTATATCGACATTAACACTACGGAGGGTCTATGTTTTCAAAAGTCATTCAAACTATCGTTCTCAGTTTAAGTTTATTTATTTCAGTTTCTGCATCAGCACAAAATCACGCATCACTTGATATTGCTGCAGACTCAACTGGCTACTCAGCGCAAAGCCGCCAATCTTACAACTTTGGAGTTGTTTGGCTTAATACACGACAATACGTCAAATACACAGTGACTAACACAGGTGACGAGCCTCTTACATTTAAGCAAGCACGCATCTCAGGGTCGGCTTTTGATGCATACCACAACTGCGGCAAAGGTTTACAACCTAAAGAAAAGTGTAACTTTACAATTACATTTTGGCCGTCTTTTAGCGGGCTCTATAGCGGCACATTCGTTTTAAGCTTTGTTCAGGATCAAATTATCGTCGATTTATGGGGCGAAGGCCGCAGAATGTAATTAAACAGCAGCCCAAGTTTTTAAGCTTGGGCTAGCTTTGAGGAGTGATTTGTGTTAAAATACTCCTATGATTCAAATTTCTGAGAATGCTGCACGCAAATTAGCTTTACTTAAACAAGAAGAAGGTCACCCCGATACGGCTGCTCTAAGAGTCGAAGTCAAAAAAGGGGGATGTTCTGGTTTATCATATAAAATGGATTTCAGTGCTGACAAACGCGATGGGGACCAAACATTCGAATGTAATGGTCAAAAGATCGTCGTTGATGGGCAAAGTTTATTGTACCTTATCGGAATGACACTTGAATACTCAGGAGGTTTAAACGGTAAGGGCTTTGTTTTTGATAACCCCAATGCTACAAAAAACTGTGGCTGCGGATCTAGTTTCAACGTCTAAATTTTATTTATAATTCAAATTTTCAAACAACTCTTCGTCAAAAGGCTACTCTATACAGTCTTTAGACAATCCTAAATTATTTTCACCCTCGCCTGCAGTTACAGGCCAAATACTGAAAATATGGATATATTGCTTTACTATTAAACACGAGACATGAGAGTCTCGCCATTCATACAAATCAAAGGAAAATACTGTGAATACCGAAAATACTGTTATACCCGCTACTCCTGAATCAATCGAAAGCGGAAAGTCTCCAAAAACTGAAGACTCTGATTCAAATCAGTTAAATACTGAATCTTCTCTAACTACTGAAAATGTTAATGATTTTGCTGAGTTTGCTCTTTCACCTGAAGTTCAAAAAGCTCTAACTAAACTTAAATTTACTAAAGCCACACCAGTTCAAAAAGCTTGTATTCCATACTTGCTTGATAACGAAAGTGATATCGTAGCACTTGCTAAAACAGGTACTGGTAAAACAGCAGCATTTGGTTTACCACTTGTTGAAAAACTTTACCCACAAAACGGCTTACAAGCTTTGGTTTTGTGTCCAACTCGTGAACTTGCTCAACAAGTTGCTTTGAATCTTAGAAATTTTGCTGAATTCAAAAAACTTAAAGTGACGACTGTTGTTGGTGGTGAATCATATGACAAACAAATTCGAGCTCTTAGTGCAAAACCTGAAATCTTAGTCAGTACTCCAGGTCGTTTAGTTGACCTTATGGAACAAAAAATCGTTAACTTAAAAGATGTTAAGTATTTAGTACTTGATGAAGCTGATGAAATGTTATCTTTCGGCTTTCAAGAAGCTCTTGAAACAATCTGGGATTCAACATCAAACCAAGATTTAAAAACTTGGTTATTTTCAGCAACAATGTCGAAAATGATTCGTAACTTAGCTGGCAAATATTTAAAAAGTGCTCACGAAGTTACATTAAACACAAAAGCAGAAAAAATCTTAGTTGACTCTTACGCTTGCGTTATTTTTGAAGAAGACAAAGAAGATGCTTTATCTTTATTAATCAAAAATGAGCCTGAGTTTTACGGAATTATTTTTGCGACAACTAAAAAACAAGTTGCTGAATTAGAAATTAAATTACGCAGTCTTGGTCTAGATGTTGACAGCTTACATGGTGATAAAGTTCAAGCTGAACGTACACGTACAGTTGATCGCATGAAATCACGCCGTACAAAAATCCTTGTTGCAACTGACGTTGCTGCTCGTGGTTTAGATATTCAAGATTTAACTCACGTTGTGAATTTTGAAATCCCATGGGATGTTGAAACATACACTCACCGTATTGGTCGTACTGCACGTGCTGGTAAAGCCGGTACTGTTTGGACTATGGTTAAACCAAAAGAAAGTCCAAAATTATCAAGATTTGAAAAAGCCCTTGGATTGCAATTTAAAAACTTAAGAATTCCATTAGTTGAAGAAGTTCAAGTCGCTCAAAAAGTTAAATGGATTAAAGAAATCGCGCAAAGAAAAATGCGTGATACTGATATGGCTAAATTTGAAAAAGCTATTGCAGCTATTGATAATCCAGAATTAAAACTAGCTGAATTACCTGATGATGCAAAAACATGGCTTATTAAAGCTATCGACTTTTTTGGTCAAGGTGAAGAACTTCGTATGAAACAACCTCGCGCACTTGAATTACGTGCTCGTGGTGATTTTAGTTCAGGCGATCGTGGTGGTTACTCTCGCGATGACCGTGGTGGCGAACGTCGCGGTGGCGGCAGATCATTCGGTGGCCGTGGCGGTGGTGGTTATTCACAACGTCGTGACCGTGGTGGCGATAGAGATCGTGATAATGATCGTGGATCTGATCGCGGTGGCGAACGCAGTGGTAACCGTGATGGTTTTCGCTCAAATGACCGCCAAGCTGAAGGCGGCGGATCTCGCTGGGGATTTAATAAATCTGGTGGCGGTTCAAGTTCTTCATCACGTGATGGTGGTGGTGATTACTCTCGCGGATTACGTGGTGGCCGTTCTGGTTCTGGTGGCGGCGCTGGATCTCGCAAATTCAGCAGCAATCGCAATCGTTCTGCTGAGTAAAATTAGTCACATTGATAAAATAAAAAAGGGACTTAAAAAGTCCCTTTTTTTATTTGTTGAGTTCAAAACGAAGTTGAGCCCCACTGACCAGACCATTTTCATCTATCAAATTAATAGCTTTAAGTTGACCACCGTGAGCTTCACAAATACGTTTCATAATGACTGATCCCAAACCTAACGAAAGTTTCCCATTATGCATTTGTAATTGTCGACTTACTCGTCGTTCACCAAAATTCATGAGTGTTTCTGTTGAAAATCCTTTGCCGTCATCAGAAATTTCTAAAACTATTTTTTGCGGTTGCTGCGTTTGAGACAATCTAACATGAATTGTTTTTTTAGAATAATTACGCGCATTTTCAAGAGAGTTTCGAATCATTCGTTGCAACATGTAACGATCACCAAGAATTTCAAAGCTTTCATCAGGCAAGTCTGTTTTGAGTTCTATAGAACTTTTTTGCGAAACTAAATCAGACTCAAGGCGATCAATTTCTTGAATCACGAGGCCTTTAAAATCTAATTTATTTTGTTCTTGATCGTATCTTGGATCATGAACTTGCGACAACACAAGTAAGTCTTCAACCAGCCTAGCGAAATAATCGATTTCTTTAGCTGATAGTTGTAACATCTCTGTTCTTGTTTTTTCATCTAAACGTTCAAAGTTATTTTCCAATATTTCGTTTAAGTTTTTCAGCGAAGCAATCGGAGTTCGTAAATCATGAGCTAACTCTTGTAATAGTTTAGTTCTAGATTTTTCTACATCTTTGATTTTTTGAACTAAACTTTCTATTTCGCCTGCCATAAGATTAAATCTTTGCATAGCTTCACCGAACTCATCCCGGCGAGTCACTTTAAATCGTGCTTGTAAATTACCTTTTTTAATTTCAGACATCACACTATCGGCTTCATTAATCATCTTACGCAAAGTTAAATAAATAATCAAAATCGTTACACCTACACCAATCATCAGAGAAAGGATCAGCGAACCGATACCAAAGAAAGGCATCCATTTGCCAACTGTTGATAATTGTGGCTGTGTCTTTTTTTTATTATCTAATGGTGGTCCTATCACTAAGAAAAGTTTTTGATCTGGATCATTGAGTTTAATTAAAGTCCACTGCCACTTCATTTGCATAGGTCCTGGTGGCAGAGGTGGCATCATAGGTGGTGGTAGATGACGTTGTTGTCCTCTATCACCAATAGATCCACGGTGATCATCGGGTGGCGGTGGTGGTATTGGTGGGCCGCCTCCTCCGAAACCACCATCTGGTGGAAAACCAGGACCTGATCCTGGTGGGTTAAAATTTTTCACTAACTCTTGGGGTAACTTATGCATCGACTGCGAGAGATCTATATACTCATATGGCTTTGTGATTTTTTTCATCTCATCGAGTTGAATTTTAAATTTTTGCAATTTTTCAGGGTATAAAACTTGACCATCATTTTGTACCAAAATCATCTGTGGCTCAAATTCATCTTTATGCCAAGACTCAAGCGCTTTCATAGATTCTACACGATTACTATAATTTAAATGATCAATGATTTGCGCCATAAATACTGGTGGAACCATTTCACGTGGTTGCTCGCGAAAAGCTTGAGAAATATACCGACTTAAAGAAAATCCTAAAAATATAAATAAAAATATTATTCCTGATGCTAGCAAAAAATATCTTTGAAATATTTTATTTCCCATTTTTCTCCTCGAATCTATAGCCTAGTCCATAGACAGATGAAATTAAAAGATCACTGATATCGTATTTTTTAAAAGTTTTACGAATATGACTAATATGAGAATCTATAGTCCGATCAAATATCTCAAGATCTTTATCTAAATGCTGAAGCAACATTTCGCGCGTGACTATGCGCTCACTATTTTGCACGAAATAAGCTAAAATATCAAATTCGCGACGATTCAATTCAATTTCTTTGTCTAAAAAGCTAACCGTCCTTTTGGCTTTATTGATTTTTAAGTTTTTATACTCAAGCACTTCTTCGTGTGTAAGTGTTTTGATTTTGTGAGTGATCAGATTTAATCTTGCATTGAGTTCTTTAAAACTATATGGCTTTTTAACAAAATCATTTGCACCCGAAACCAAACCTTTAACAACAGAGTCTTCGTCACTTTGTGCTGATAAAATTAAAACAGGAAGTGTTTTATTCTCTTTGCGAACCATTTGCAAAAAATCAAAGCCTGACCCATCTGGCAAACCCAAATCTAAAACAACTGCATCAAACTGATTTTTAGAATATTGCAAAATAGCGTCTTGCAATGATGCGCTTGTTAGAACTTTATGTTTTTCAAGTTCGAGATTAATAACTAATGTTTTCGCTAATATTGGATCATCTTCAATAAGGTGAATGAACACAACTACCGCCCGCTTGTATAAATGTTGCCTGTCGAATAACTACCATTCGAGTAATATCCCGTCGTTGGTGTAAACGTTGGCGACCCTGAATTATTATAATATGTTCCAGAATATGCTAACCCACTTGTCGAATATGGATATTGGTTATAATAATTGTAGTTCGCATAGTTTGAATATCCAAGTCCAGAAGAACTCCCCATGTTGTTACCATAATAGTACGAACTATATGGATTATAATAACTCGATCCGTACATATTTGTCGTATTTCCGTATGTGCTATACCCATTTAAACTGCTGTAAGGATTATAACTCGAATAACCGTTCATGCTATAGTTCGAGTATGGATTACTGTATGCGTATTGGTTATACGAATATGGGTTACTGTAACTCATCCCCATCTGTTGTCCCATGCCGTAAGATCCCATTCCCATCATAGTTGATGGGTAACCCTGCTGAGCTAAACTCTGAACCTGTCCATATTGATTGCGCATTTGCATTGAATACGATAACGCTGTCATCAATTGGTTAACCATCTGAGTTTGAGAAGATTTATTATTTGTAGAATTATATGAATAACCTCTACTCGCTTGCGCACACTCTTCACAATTGGCTTCAGTTCTTTTTTGTTTAATCTCATCTAAATCATCTTTATCATTATTTCGAGATGCTTCCTGCTCACTTTGCTCTTCTAATTTGTCTATTTCATTTTGTATTTTTTCAGCCGATTTTTTGTTTTTTCTAAACTCAGATAGTGCTTTGGTACAATCTTCTGCTGAGTATGTTCTATTTTGCTCAGAACGTGACTTCTGCAAAGAGACGTCTTTACATATTGATGAGTTAATTGAGCCTCGGTTTGATTCATTTGTTGCTGCACAATATCCATTGGAATCTTCTGTTACCCACTTATTTTTAAGTTGGTTTGGGATTCTTTCGCTCTCATTTTTGTAGTCAGAACAAAGATTTGATTTTTCAATATGAACTTTAATTATAAATTCAGCGATATCATCTTGAAAGTAGTTTTCTAAAATATTTTGATTTTTTTCTACTGAACGATCGAATGGGCGTTTATCTATTTTTTTAATTTCAGCTTTGTATTTAGCCGAGCTATCATCCATACGACCTTGTGAACTCATTTTTGATGAGCTGCGGCCTGAACCTGATTCAGAACCAGAAAAACTAGGGCGTTCTTGCTGATCAGCAGATCTGTCTTCTTGAGCTGCTGATTGTATAGAACACATATTAAATAGGACTGTTACTATAACCGTTACTAACCTTTTAGTGTTTTGCATAAAGTCTCCCTTTGCTATAACAAAAGGATAGGTGGCAATTATGTAAAGAATGTGAAAACCAAGCTTTTTTTTAAAAAACTGATATTTTGGATCAAAATAAAACACAAATTATTTTTTTTGTTTCCATAATCTCTCAATAATGTGGGCTTAATCTGTTATTAGATTCAAAATGAATCATTTTAACAAAGGAGAGCAAAATGAAAAAAACAGATTTATTATCACTAACAATGGTTGCAACAATCGGTCTAGCATTCACTCTGTCTGCTAATGCTCAACGTCAAGAGCCACCAGAAATGAGCAGTGAAATGAAAGCTGCATTTGAAGCTTGTGCTAAAGAAGTTTCTTTACCAGAGAGAGATTCTGGCGTCCGTCCAACACAAGAACAGTTTAAACAAATGGATTCTTGCTTATCAGCTAAAGGCTTTAAAAAACCTGAGCGCCGTGCGCACCATGATCACAAATGCGATGATGAACAATCACAGCAAACTGAAAGTGACACAACAAGCGAATAAATAGAAATTTAACGCTATCTTAAAGAGGAGTTCGTTTTCACGAACTCCTCTTTTTTTTTGCGTAAACACATAATATTATTTTAAATTTCAACTTAAAACCATAATTTGCTATAATGACTCTAATGAGTAAAAAATTTAACCTTTTTATTGGAATAGATCAAACCGGAGCAACCAATAAAAACGATAAACCTAAAAATCTACCTGTTTGCTTGATTTACAAAAATATAATTTATCCAAACCTATTGCTCTCTGAATTAAAATTCGAATCTCTGAGTCAGCTTATACAACAAACTCTCAATATCAAGTTAGATCATCTTAATAGGCTTAGACCACTTATTCTTATAGATTCAGTTTTTACACTGCCAAGCGAGTTAAAAATAACTCATCATCAATTATTGACCAGGTCCCACACATATAAATTTAATAATAAATCTTTTGGTGCTGTGACAGCTTTTAACTTTTTTAATTCTTTTTTAATTCATGGCTCAACAGCTTTACCTCAAAGAAAAATTGAACTTAAACTTAAAGCTAACTCTGTGTTTAAATTAAAACCCTTTCAAAGAAACATCGGATGCGGATCGTATCGAGTACTTAAAGAACTTTCTGCTGATCGCAATTGGTTCAAACTGTGGCCTGTCGATAAAAAACAAAATGCTTGGGCCACAATTGCCGAAGGATATCCAAGTTATTACTGGAAAAAAATCTTTAAACTCAAAAATAGACCTCAGAAAAAAATCTTTACATTTAAAAATAAAAGTATTCATTTTAAATCTAAAGACCATATGGATGCTTTTGTACTAGCAATAGCCGCTCGCAAATATCAGGATCAAACAACAAAAATACCAAATTCTGAAGCTCAAACTGAAGGATGGGTTCTCGGCGTTAATTGAGCGTACTATTCGGTATCACAAAATAGGCACCGACTATGAACTTTATACTCTGCCGGTGCTCTCATTTAAAATACATTTACCTTTGAGACTGGCTTAAATTTGGCTTAACTTTTAGCGTGGGAGTTACTTGCGCGTGAGTAGAATTTACCTGTCAATACTATTGACACTCATTTTTTTAAACCAAACCGTTTCAGCGAATAACCTGAGCTGTACACAAATTTTTACGACATCAGAAAACAACTGGTCTCTTATTTCTATGCAACCGCAATATATTGGCGAAAATCAAGGCCTTTATTATGATAAAACAACACATCGTTATTGGAATGTACATTACTTTAATGATGCCGATTTAAATCGATTAACCTTAAAAATTAAGAACTCATTTGTACTTGATTACAAAAACGAAAAATACTCGACTGATTTTGATCCTGAAACAGGAAGTTATAAAGAAGCTTTAGTTGTACTCACTGCGGATAAAAAACTACTCGTATTACCTTATGAAGCACGGGGAGTCTATCACCACTCGTCATTGAGCCGTGGTAAAGCCATTTTATTTGCTGGCACAATAACTATAGCCAATGGACAAATCGTTGGGCTTTCGGATCTGTCAGGACACTACAAACCCAATGCTGAATCACTGAAAAATTTCATGACTTTTTTAGTATCTCATAAATTAAATCTAAAAAATTTAGTCATTTCCGGAGTCAATGTTTACCAACAAACTCAGCAGCATTCGTTGTCATTTGCCGAATATCTGAAATTACTATAAAAAATTATTCAACACGATTAAACTGTAAATATGTCGTGCTCGTTAGCAATATTATAGCGCCGATTATTTGCGTGGTATTAAGTGGTTTATTTAAAAATACCCAGTTGATTAACACTGCACTCACAGGAAAAAACAATTCCGCTAAAGCAACAACTCGGGCTGATAACATCTTCAGACCTTTGTAGTATAAATACATTCCTACGATTCCAGAGAGTGCAACCATTAACACAATTTTAGCAGTCATGTCGATAGTCATTTCAATTTGTGTCTTTGTTGTTGCAAACATAAAAACCATCATGGCCACTAAACCATATAAAAAACGACCACACATGATTTGTTCTACTGAGAGCTTTTCACGATCTAGTTTTTTACCAAAAACGGTTGAAGCTCCCCAACTGAGAACTGAGACTAACGCAAGCACATAACCTATTATGTGTGTACGACTCAATAAAACATCCGAATTTTTTAAAACGTCTATCGTATTTTCTAAATCTGTCCAAGAAATCAAGATTGTACCGATAATGGCAAAAAACGCCCATCGCAAAAACTGCGAAGGCAGTTTTTCTTTTAAAATAAAATGAGCTAGCGCAATAGCGACGAAAGGTTGTAGTTTTTGTAAAATTATAACTAATGATGGATTAATTAAAGCAAATGCTTGAGTAAAGGCCAAAGTTCCTAATGCTGATCCACAACAACCAATAATAAAAAAACTAAGCACATTCTGTTTTAAGTACTGTAAACTTTGCTTTTTAAATAAGTTCAGAGATATAAAGACTGCTACAAGAATAACATGTTCAAACAAAACGATTTGACTTGCACTTGTACCTGAAAATAACAAAGGGTAACGAATCAATGTGTCGAGTGACCAAAACACAGTCGCCACCACGATCAAAAATACGCCCATTTAAAATTCCTATTTTTTTTCTGTTTGCTTATCTTTTTCAGCTAAGATCATTGTATCTTGCTTAGCGTGAATATCTTTTTGGTCTTTAACTTTAATACCTTTGATTTTCTTTTGCGAATCCGACTTATTTAATTGTTCAGTCAAATCAACAGTAATCGAGCCAAAGCATCTGACTTGACAGCTCAGTCTACGCCCATCTAAGTGATAACTTGAGCCAATAAGATTTAATTCTGCTTTATTAGGTTCTGGAATTGAATCCATACCTTCGACAACTTTAACTCTGCACTCTGAACATGACGGAACGCCATTACAAATAGATTTAATCTTGATATTATTTTCAGTTGCTAACTGCAACAGGCTTTTTTGTGGATCAACTGGTATTTCAACTCCAGATGGCAAAAATTTTATTCTCATAACACAAACCTTTAGTTCTTAAATCAAACTACTTAACTTTAATTTTAATAAACTTTTTCTTACCAGCTTTAAGGATTAATTCCTCACCTGTTTTCAAATTCAGTTTTAACTTAGCATCTGAAATTTTTTCTTGATTAATACTAACCCCGCCACCTTGAATAAGTCTTGTCGCTTCACCATTTGATGCCGCAAATGCGACTTTAGTCAAAAGCTGAACGATTCCAATTTCTTGAGTTTCTAAAGTGGTTTCTTCAATTTGGTCAGGTAAACCTTTATCAACAAAAATTCTATTGAATTCATCAACAGCATTTTGTGCAGCTGCTTGTGAGTGAAATCTGGCCACTAAAAATTTAGCTAAATTCACTTTAACTTCACGTGGATGTTTCGCACCAGATGCAACATCTGCTTTTAATTGCACAACGTCTTGAGGGCGCATATCTGTCAAAAGTTCATAATAACGAAACATCAATTCATCAGATACACGCATTGTTTTACCAAAAATATCTTTAGGACTTTCGTTAACACCAATATAATTATCTAAAGATTTAGACATTTTATTGACGCCATCTAAGCCCTCTAGAATAGGCATCGTCAATATACACTGCTGTTCTTGACCATAAGACTGTTGTAAATCACGTCCAACTAATAAGTTAAACTTTTGATCCGTCCCACCTAGCTCTAAATCAGACTGCAAAGCAACAGAATCGTAGCCCTGACAAAGTGGATATAAAAATTCATGTATCGATATAGGTGTACCTGATTTATAACGTTTTGTGAAATCATCACGTTCAAGCATTCGAGCCACAGTGTACTGTGCAGATAATTTAATGAAATCAATCGAAGTTAATTTTAATAACCACGAAGAATTGTAAACGATCTCAGTTTTATCTGGGTCTAAAATTTTAAATATTTGCTCAGCATATGACTTAGCATTAGCATCAATTTCTTCGCGAGATAAAATTGGTCTTGTTGTATTTTTACCCGTCGGATCACCAATTAATGCCGTAAAGTCACCAATCAGAAACTGAATATGGTGACCTAAATCTTGCAAAACTTTAAGTTTGTTAATAACGACTGTATGCCCCAAATGAATATCTGGTCTGTTCGGATCAGCACCTAGTTTAATCTTAAGTGGTTTTTTTTGAGCAGCACTTTTACGTAACTTCTTTAAAAAATCCTGATCCGATATAAAATCAACAGTTCCAAACTTAATGATTTCAAGTTGTTCTTCTGCTGGTAAAAATTGATGACTCATTTTTTAATCCTTGATCTTTAAAATCATTAACGAGCAATTTCAACAGCTCTTGATTCGCGAACAACTGTTACACGAACCGCACCAGCATGTGGCATTTCGCGTTCAATTTTTTTAACGATATCACGAGCTAGTACAACAGTTTGATCATCAGTGACACGAGAACTTTCAACTAAGACACGCATTTCTCGGCCAGCTTGTAAAGCAACTGTCTTAATAACACCATCAAATGAATTCGCAATGCTTTCTAAATCTTTTAAACGGTTAACAAAACTATCCATTTGTGGACGGCGTGCACCTGGGCGAGCATTCGATAGAATATTTGCAGAATGCACAATCCAAGCTAATACCGATGTATGTTTATCTTCATCATGATGAGCTTGAATAGCGTGGCAAACTTCTTCAGATTCACCAAATTTTTTGGCTAATTCAGCTCCCACAGTTGCGTGATGACCTTCCATTGTGTGATCAGCTGCTAATCCAATATCATGTAATAAACCAGCACGTTTCGCTAATTTAACATTGTACCCTAGCTCTGAAGCCAACAAACCAGAAATATATGAAACTTCCATTGAGTGATTTAATGCATTTTGTGCATGCGTGTTTCTATATTTAAGCGCGCCTAAATATTTAACAAGCTCACCGTGTATACCAGCAACACCTAATTCAACGACAGCTTTATCGCCTTCTTCTTTCATTGATTTTTGTAATTCTATTTTTTGTTTTTCAACAACTTCTTCAATACGCGCCGGGTGAACGCGACCATCTTCCATTAACTTGTCAATTGTACGACGAGCTAATTCACGACGAATTGGATCAAAACCAGAGATAACAATCGTTTCTGGCGTATCATCAACAATCAAGTCAACACCGCAAAGAGCTTCTAATGTTCTGATATTACGTCCCTCACGACCGATGATTTTACCTTTCATCTCGTCTGAAGTTAAACTCATAACTGAAACTGTTCTCTCAGAAGTGTACTCTGATGCAAATCTCGCGAGTGCACGAGCAATAACTTGTCTTGATTTTTTATCAGCTTCTTTATGAGCTTGTTCTTCTATTTCTGCGATTTTACTTGCAGCTTCACTTTTCGCAGTTTCTTCTAAAACTTGAAAAAGTTCTCTTTTAGCTTGCTCTTGTGACATACCGGCAACATTTTCAAGTTTACTTTGTACAAATTTAATTTGATCTTGTGTTGATTTTTCTAAGTCTTTTAAGCGTGACTCTGAAATATTAATACGCTCTTGACGATCTTTAAGTGATCTCTCGAATTTATCATTTTCTTCAACTCTTTGACGGTGTTGATCTTCAATTTCTTTAAGGCGTCTCTCTAATTGTGACTCTTTGTTTTTAAGCTGCGCTTTTTGCTTATTGATTTCAGTCTCAACGTTTTTACGCGTCTTAGTTTCAAAATCTTTTGATTTTGTTTCAGAATCTTTTTTAACTTTTGCAGCTTCTGATTTTGCTTTGTTAATAATTTTATCAGCTTCTGATTTTGCTGTTTTTTTAGTGTTTGCTTCGTGAATACGAAATGTGGCAAATACAGCAAATGCTCCTACGATGAGTCCGACAACGGCAGATATAACCAGTTCCATTATTTAGAATTCTCCTGTTTTTGAATTTTATCGATTTTATAAATTTGTTTTTCGGTAATAACGTAGTCCATACAAAGATCATGTGATTCATATGGAACGTTATTTAAAAAATTAAGTTCGTAGCAGATACCCACTTTTAACCCTGTAAACTGAGCAAAAGTTCGGTCATAAAAACCAAGGCCCCGCCCCAATCTATATCCAGCGCGATGAAAGGCAACAGCAGGGATAAGTAATCCTGTTAACTGATTGAATAAGACTTCTTGTCCGTTAACAGGTTCTTGTACATTAAGTTGAGACACTTGCCACTGATCAACGTGACTCAAAAATTGAATCTTTTGATCAGTCACTTTGGGATACGCAAATTCTAAGTTTACACCGACAAAAGATTGAACCATGTCAAAATTAATTTGCGGTTCAGCCCCCAAAGGCTGGTAACAACCCCACTTACTGTTGGGCTGAGCTGCTTTTAAAGAAGCTATCTGCTTAAAAAAACTAACAATGTTGTTTTGAATACTAAGAGAATGCGCGCGCAAATCATCAGGTGACTGCCCAGCAACTTTAGCCAAAATAGATTTTCTAAAATCTTTTTTTAAAGATTTGTAGTCGATAGCATTCACTATGCTCTCCAAAACACAATTTTTAATTCAAATTCGTTTTGTTGGCTTTGGTATTTTCAATTTCTTGGGCTAATTTAAGTGCTTTATTTTCAAGTTTCGTGAGTTCGTCTTGAGCTCGTCTTTTTAAGAGAATCATTTCTTCGGCTATATTGAGAGATGCTAAAACGGCCGCATTTTGAAATGAAGAATTTTTTGTAACCTTAAGAGCTTCTGTTACTTTGTGGTTAACATATTCAATTAATTGATTGAGAGTTTCATCATCATGCGATGATTTGATTTTATATGGAACTCCTGCAATTTTAAAATCAATTGTTTTGCTCACTCTTTTACTCACTTTTAACAATACACTTCATTTGAAGTCATTTGTTTACGTTTTTTTACACGTTTTACTTTTAAAGCTTTTATCTTAAACCTGAAATTTAAAAATTTCAAAGTTAACAATAACTTACGATAATTATAGAGGTATTCCGAACTGTCACACAAGATATTTTCTTGATATTTAAAATAACTTAAATGGAGCAAAAACAGACATCAACTGTCGACTTTTTTTCACAATTAAGCTCGTGCTTATTTTTACTATCAATAACCTTAATTTTAGTCATTTCACTCTGACGTACACTATATTCAATTGAAAGCCCATTTTCTCTTTTTTCTGCGTAATCGGCCCACTCTTCTTGAATTTGTGTATTCAATGTCATTTGCTTAATTTTTCCACGAACTGTGGTAACTTTCTGCTTTGCATCAAATTGTTTGATTTGAGCTACCCCATCGTCAGCTATTTCATACCAAGAAATTTTATTATTATCGACTTTCAACTTATAAAGCTGATCATTCGATTTATAAATAACTTCGGCAGCTAAAGTCGTTTCATTCAACAAAATGAATTGTTTATCTAATCTGGCATATAAATCTTTAAAAATCTTAACAGATTTATACCCCTCAAGCTTGGGAAAACACTTAGCTATTTGATCTTGTAAAACAGATAACTCTTTTTGTTTTTTGATTTTAACAGATTCTTTTCCAGAAATCATGTCGGCTATGGCATCTTCAGACTGACTTTCAGCTGACGCCTGCAAAGTCATAAAACTTTGAGTCGCGACAAAAAAAATAGTTAAAAAAATTCTCAACATGAATTTCAATCCAACATCTAACCGAGTATAGACTCAATGTATTCTTGGGGCTCAAACACTTTTAAATCCCCAATTTTTTCACCTAAGCCAACTAAACGGATCGGTTTTGCCAATTGATCCACTACTCCGAGAGCAACTCCACCCTTAGCTGTACCATCCATTTTAGTTAATATAACCCCAGTGACCTCTAATGCTTTATTAAATTCTTGAGCTTGATTTAAAGCATTTTGACCAGAGTTAGCATCTAACACAATCCAAGTTTCATGAGGAGCATCAGCGATAACTTTGCTCATCACTCGTTTAACTTTTTTTAGTTCATCCATCAAGTGTGCTTGTGTATGCAATCTGCCAGCTGTATCTAAAATAACGTAATCGTAACTTTGCGCCTTAGCTTTGCTAACAGCATCGAATGCTACAGCAGCTGGATCAGTCACATTATCAGGCCAAAAAATTTCAACATGCCCCTTTGCTGAAGCAGCGCGATCTGTCCAAACTTTAAGTTGCCCACCAGCTGCAGCTCTAAATGTATCACCTGCTGCAACTAAAACTTTAAAACCTTGATGAGCCAGCTGCGCTGTCATTTTACCAATTGATGTCGTTTTACCAGCGCCGTTAACACCCACAACCATCAAAACGATAGGATCACTTTGTTTCTGCGGTAACAACTCTGAAACTAATTTACTATTTTTTTGTGATTCATGTATTTGAATCAGAATATCTTGCATTTGCTTAGCTAAAGCATTTTTGACTTTATCAAGATTTGCCATATCCGAAGAAGATAATTCTTGCTCGACTTGTGATAATAATTTTTGAACAGTTTTAGGGCCTAGATCACTGGTATAAAGAACTTCTTCGATTTCTTCGATAACTTTTTTCTTATCTTGATTAGAAAAAGCAGACTTAATTCGTCCAAAAAAACTTTCGTTTGTTTTTTTCAAAGCTTTTTCGATTGTCGCTGTTGATGTGAATTCATCTTCAGAGATGGGCTCTTTTGCAGAAGAATCATTTTTTTGATCTAAGTTTTCTTTTTCAACCGATTGTAACTTAGTTGATGATTCAAGCTGAGTTTGAATCTGTGATTCACTCTGTAATTTAACTTGAGAATCAACTGTGGACTCTTTTTTGGGTTTTTTCTTAAGTAAAGATAAAGCGATTGGAACAAAAATCGCCATAACTAATAAAGCTATGGCGATCAATAAGTAATCTAATTGTGTGGCATGTGAGTTTGACATAAGACTTATCTTATATCAGATAAGCTCACAGATACCATAGTAGAAACTCCGCGTTCTTGCATTGTTACACCGTATAGTTTTTGCGCAACTTCCATCGTGTGCTTATTATGAGTCACAACGATAATTTGTGAACGTTTCGCCATTTCACGAACAAGGTCATTGAAACGGAAAACGTTGGCATCATCAAGTGGAGCATCAACCTCATCCAGTAAACAATATGGTGATGGTTTAACTAAGAAAATCGAGAAAACTAACGCAACAGCAGTTAAGGCTTTTTCACCACCCGACATTAAAGAAACATTTTGCATTTTCTTGCCTGGAGGTTTAGCGATGATCTCAATACCCATTTCACCTTTTTCTTCGTCTTCAACGATTTGAAGCATAGCTTCGCCACCGCCGAATAAAACTGGAAATACTTTTTGGAATCTTTCGTTAACAAGATCGAATGTCTCTTTAAAACGTTTTGAACAGATCTTATTAATACGATCAATAACTTTACGTAATTGTTCTTTAGCTTCAACAAGGTCGTTATGTTGTTTCGTTAAAAACTCATAACGCTCTTGTGTTTCAGAAAACTCAGCAATAGCCGAAAGATTAACTTCACCAATTTTAGCTAGTTTTTCACGTAAGTCTTTTAACTCAGCGTCAGCTTCAAATGGATTACCTTGGCGATCAGCGTATTTTTCAACAACGTCTGGCAAGTTGACCATATATTTTTCACGAGTTTGATCGATCAAATACTGTTCTTTCATTTTAGCTTGTTCAAGTTTTAGTTGAGCGTCGTTCATTCTAGCCAAACGGTCATTTCTTTCACGTTGTGAACGATTAACTTTTTCATCAAGTTCACGAATGTGCGCTGTCTCAATTTCAAATTGATTTTTGAACTGAGCAACTTCTAAACGTTTAGCTTCGATATCTGCAACCATTCTTTCGAAATCAATTTTAGCTTGTTCTAAAACGTATGAGCCCTCAGTCATTTGCGAAGAATAACCTTCAGCTTCTTCTGTCATACGATTTAATTGATGGCTGAGTTCGTTAACTTGTCTTGAAACCATTTCAAGTTGACGTAATAAACCTTGGTACTCTTGTGATTTAGAAGCAGATCTAATTTGTAAATCAGTCACTTCAGCTTGTTGAGCTTCAAAACCATCTTTCATGGCATCAAACTCTGAAGTCAGCTCTTGAATACTTGATTCAAGTTCAACTTTTTGCGTTCTTAAAGTGATCAAGTTTTCAGACATTTCGTTGATTTTTTCATCTAACATTGAAAGCTGTTCAGTTAATCTACGAACTTCTTTTTCTTGTCTTTCAACGGCATTTTGCGCTTGCAAAAGCTCGTTATCAGCGCGCTCTAAATCTTTACGTAATTCAGCAACTTTAATTTCTTGCTCAATACGACGTTTTTGCGCACCTTCGAAATCAGTTAAAATGTTAGCTAACTGCTCTTCTGTTTTTTTAAGAGCTTGCGTTGCTAGAGCTAATTTACCAGCCCATTCATTTTTCTTGTCAGTTAATTCTTTAATTTCACGACGACGTTTTAGTACGCCAGACTCTGCAGACTCACGAGAACCACCAGTTAACACACCATCAGCTGACAACGTATCACCATCAGTTGTGACAAATGTCCATCCTGCGTAGTTTGGTCTTAATTGTAACGCTGTACGAATTGAATCAACAATCGCAACACCTGATAAAATGTTTTCTACTGATTTTGAAAATTCAGCTTTTGACTGTACAACTTTATTTAATAAGCCAACTACACCTGATTCATTTTCAGGATTACCTTGTGGAGTTAAAATTTGCTCGCCTTGAGCCGCAAAAAAGCTCGAACGGCCAGTATTGTTAGTTTTTAAATACTCAACTGCTTCTAATGCAGTTTCTTTTTTATTTGATAACAACATTTGAAGTTTTGTACCTAAAGCTGCTTCCATAGCCACTTCATACTCAGAAGGAACTTCAACAACTTCAGATACAGGGTGAAATGATTCAGAAACTGATCCATCAGCATGAGCTTGTTGTGATTTTGTTTTAGACCAAAGCATAACTTGCTTAACGCCTTCTTCAAAACCTTCGAAGTTTGAATGTAAGTTTTCTAAACCGTACAAACGAGAAGCAACTTCATTTAAATTATCTTTAAACTCTTGAACTTCGGCCTGTTTGGTTTGAACTGACTCGGTTAAGATTTTTTTATTCGCTTCGAAAGATTCAACATCATTTGATAAATCAAGTTGTAATTGTCTTTCTTTATCAAGCTCATTTGTCACTTTACGACGACGTGATTCAAATTCATGGTGAGTTTCACGCAATTCATTTAATTTAATTTCTTCATCAGCTAAACGATCTGCAACTTCAGATCTTGATCCATTAGCAGAGTTTAAACGTGCATCGATTTGTGATTCAGTCTGCCCTAGAGCAAATTGTTCACGACGTTTCGTTGTTAATTCTTCGTCGATTTCTGAGTAGCGTTTTTGATTAGCTGAAAAAGCATTAGCTTTAGTTAAAGATTCTTCTGCTAAGTATTCAGATTCAGCTTTAAGTTCATCAACTTGAGCCTGTAATTGCTCTTGATCACGTGATAACAGATCATAACGAGCTTGTTGTTCATTTAAAATAGAACCCGTCATTTGTTCATTACGTTTAGCTTGCTCAAGGTTAAATCTTAATTCTTGAATTTCTAATTCTTTTTTCTGAACAGAAGCTTGATGATTGTAGAAATCTTGTTGTTTGTCTTCGACAGCTTTTTCTTGCTCTAGAATTGTTAACTTTAAAGTCTCTAACTCTGATTGCATAGAAGCCAAATCGGCTTCACTGCCTACTTCAAGTGATTGAGCTTCGTTAAAGATTTTTTGAGCTTCATCAGCTGCACGTTTTAATTCAACGTATTGAGCTGAAGACAACCACAATTCAAGATCTTCAATTTGTGTTTTAATGTTTTTATAACGTTCAGCACGTTGAGCTTGACGCTGTAAAGAATCAATTTGGCGTTTTAATTCACCGATAATATCTTGCAAACGAACTAGATTTTGATCTGTCGCTTGCAATTTTCTTTGTGATTCTTTTTTACGAGCTTTAAATTTTGTAATACCAGCAGCTTCTTCGATCAGCATGCGGCGATCTTCTGGCTTAGAAGTAATGATTTTACCAATCATCCCTTGGGCAATAATCGAAAAACCTTTTGAACCAGCTCCAGTGTCCATGAAAATTTCTTGAACATCTTTTAAACGAGCGGCTTCTTTATTAATGAAATATTCACCTTCGCCGTTTCTGTGTAAACGACGAGTCACCATGATCTCAGAGTGTTTTAAGTACTTAGCTGGAAATGGTCCACCATCATTTTCAAGTGTTAATGAAACTTCACATAGGCCAAGCGGAGCGTAACCTTCTGAACCACCGAAAATAACATCTGTCATTTGTGATGCACGTAAATCTTTAGCTGATTGGTCACCCATGACCCACATCAAAGCATCAACGATATTAGATTTTCCGCAACCATTCGGTCCAACGATACCCGTAATACCAGCATCAAATTGGATAACTGTACGGTCTTTAAATGATTTAAACCCGATAAGTTCTAGTTTTTTAATTCTCAAAGCACAACTCCTTGCTTAGAATTCAGAATGAATACAATAAAATAACACAGTATATA
>Ga0255217_1000016_pt1 | contig 96902 bp, 95 predicted proteins | sample Miss_Atlam_RepB__FD_183046 | JGI IMG/M metagenome (GOLD analysis project Ga0255217, IMG submission 183046) | Freshwater microbial communities from Mississippi River, Louisiana, United States - Miss_Atlam_RepB_8d | ecosystem: Environmental > Aquatic > Freshwater > River | place: USA: Louisiana...
TTCCAAATTTAAGTGGTTCATGATCCCCCCGTAGTTGATAAATTTTCGCTCTTGATTGTGTCACATTTATCGCGCAAACTGTACCAAATTTTACGAGAGGAAAGACTCATGTCTAAGTCACAAAATATTGGTCATCATAAATTAGTCATCGTTCGTCACGGAGAGTCTGTTTGGAATCAAGAAAATCGTTTTACAGGCTGGAAAGACGTCGATTTATCTGCAAAAGGTCGTGCAGAAGCGCAAAAAGCCGGCAAATCTTTGCTAGAGCAAAAATTCGACTTTGATCTGGCGTATACAAGTTCATTGACACGTGCAATCAAGACTTTGAATTTAATTTTAGATGAAATGAATTTAAATTGGCTCCCTATTTCAAAAGAGTGGCGATTAAATGAGCGACACTATGGCGGATTGCAGGGTTTAGATAAATCAGAAACAGCAGCAAAGCATGGTGAAGATCAAGTTAAAATTTGGCGTCGCAGTTATGATACGCCTCCGCCGATGATGGACAAAAATAATCCTGAGCATCCAATTCATGATAAACGTTATAAAAATGTTAATCCTGAAATTTTACCATCAGGTGAATCACTTAAAGATACTGTGGCTCGCGTACTTCCGTTGTGGAATGACAGAATTGCGAAAGATATCCTGAGCGGCAAAAATGTTTTAATCGTGGCTCATGGTAATTCTTTACGTGCTTTGATTCAACATCTAGAGAAAATGTCACCAGAACAAATCATGGAAGTGAATATGCCAACTGGTATTCCGATGATGTATGAGCTTGATAATCAATTACAAGTTGTGTCGAAAAAATTTATCGGCGACGCAGATGAAGTTGCTAAAGCAATGGAAACGGTTGCCAATCAAGGCAAGAAAAAATAACGCCATTTGTTGGTCTAGTTTTTATTTTCACTTGGTCTAATTTTTGACTTCAAATGATGTCTTGTCTAATTTCTGTGTGAGAGATTTAACTCTCAGTTACTCTCACCGGAGATTTTTTATGAAAAAAATATTATTTTCACTTGTCACTTTATCTATAAATTTTGTTTTAGCCGCAGATAAAATTAAAATGAATTTCGTTAACGAAGAAATTCCTATGATCATTGAGCATTATGCCAAAGAGTCGGGTACACGCTTTATAGTCGATTCGACTGTTCGTGGTAAAATTTCAATTTTGAATCAAGATAAAGTGACTTTAGAAGAAGCGTATAATCAATTATCTGAAGCTTTAGCAATTAATGGATTCGCTATTTTGAAAAAAGAGGACTATTCAATTATTCGCAACGCTCGTTCTGTTCAAAGAGATGGTATTGACGTGTATATTAACGAAGTTCCAAGTTTGCGACCACAGCGTATGGCGACTTGGGTTGTGACATTAAAAAGTGTTTCTGCTCGTGAACTTCAGCAAAATATTGGTCGCTTACTCAACTCGTCTTACGGTGAGTTGCAAGTTTATCCAGAAAAAAACCAACTTGTTGTGACTGACTTTACTTCGTCGATTAATCGTATAGCTAAAATGGTTCTCGAGATGGATAAAGCTCCTGTAACAGCAGTTAAGCCAATGATGGCAATACCAGCTAAACCCATGATGATGAAACGAAAAGTGATCGAAAAAGCAGAGCCAGCAAAACCTGATGACGAAAAAGTCTCAGGCCCTGATGTTAAAAAAGCTGAAACTGAAGAAGAAAAATAATTATTTTTTACGTAAACAAAAACGACAAGATTCTCCACCACGAGCGATGCAGGACTCAAGCTTTACATCTAAGTTCGACAAGTTTTCTATGAGTCTAATATCGAAGCTGCAAAGCTCGGGATGTTGTTTGGCAACATTATGATATACGCAATTAGTGGCTTCGATGATGGCTCCTTTGCGTAAGTCACTTTGTTTGAGTGTTGCTCTATAACCAAGTTCACTGAGTAAAAGTGTAATTTTTTTTAATGCTTCAGTTGTTGAACTTATTTTATCAAACTCGTGTTTTTTATCTTTAGAAATAGCATCAGCCAAATTTTTCATGAAATTACGAACACCTTCTGGTCCCATTTCAATTGATAAATGCTCAAGTATGACAGTAGACAACCAAGAGTATTGTTTGGGAAAAACATGTACTCCTTGGTCTGTGAGTTTGTAAAATCTTTTAGGACGACCCACAAGTCCTTTGTTGTCTTCAAAAGTTATTAAGCCTTGATGAAGTAATTTATTAAGATGTTCTTTAATCGCAGTTTTTGTGATTTTTAGAATATCAATAAAGTCATCTGCTGTTGCTCCATGAGAGTGATCTTGTAAATGTTCAAGTATTTTTGTCTGATTTTGATTCAATTGCATAGGTTTTCCTTTTAAACAATTTAAACAGTATTTACTGTTTTTATTATTGAATTTAATCTTATCTCAACATTGAGAAATTGAAAAGGAGAACTCTATGGAAAATGTTATTAAGTCACAAATTAGAACACAAACGTCACAAGCTTCGCATTTAACGACTTCGATCGTGACGGGTCAGATTGCGGGTTTGATCATGGCTGTAGCGGTTATGGCCGTGTTTACGTTGCTCGGTAAAGGACCTTTGTACCCTGTGCAAGTCATTGGATCTCTTGTTTTTGGTGAAGCAGCTTTGGTTGGGACAAACTTATTAGCTGTATTAGCTGGTTTGATTTTACATCAGTTAGGACCATCATTAATGTGGGGAGTTGTTTTTTATGTTTTAACACCAAAAGCAGAGAAACTAACAACATCAAAAGCATTAACTTACGGAAGTGTGATCTCTATCGTGTCGATGGCTGGTCCATATGTGTTAATTCCGTTTTTAATGAACTTGCTTCATGGAGTTGATATTTGGAATAGAGAAGTTCCAATGTTCTGGGATTGGGTTGCTCATATTATTTTTGGTTTATCTTTTGTTTTGTATCCTAAAATTCAAGAAAAACTATCGTAGTTAAATTCGAAACTAGGTTTAATTTTTTTAAAAAAGCTCCTTGTGCAAACAGCGAGCTTTTTTTGTTTGTTCTGTTGTCAGGTTCCCCGGTTAAATACGGGGTAAAAGAAGCTCGTTGAGTCAAAAATTGTCCATCCACAGATCCTATGTTTAGATTTTTTTACTACAAACAATCAAAAGCAATGGGGTCAAGGATGGACATGGAAAAAGTTATCATTGAGTTATTAGGTATTCAAGACGTTAAAATAATAGACATTAAAAAATTTAGCAAAGATTTACGTTTAGAAATAAAACTACAGCAAAACAGAGCTGATTGCTTTTGCACACATTGTGGACTGCAATTTAAATCGGTTAAAGACTGGGTTTTAAAAAATATCAAAGCACCGCCCATGGGTCCATATCAAAAAGTAAACCTTAAGTTTTTGCAGATGCGAGGATATTGTGAAGATTGCGATCGGACTTCAGTTGCAAAAGTCGACTGGATTCACACAAAATTTACATCAATGACATGTGGTTTTGCAGAAGTCGCAGGTCGATTAATGGAAGAGATTACTTGTGAAGCTGTTAGCCGCATTTTACATAGCGATTCTAAAGTTATGTGGGAACTTGATCAACATAGAATGCAAGTCATGTTACAATATTTAAAGTTGCCAGAAGATTTAGACACTTCGTATTTAGCTGCTGATGAAGTTCACTTTAGAACAGTTGAGGTTAAGAATCGCAAAGGACTTTTTGCAAAAAGAAGAACACCAGAATTTATAACTAATGTTGTAGCTCCTAAAGCAGGGAAAGTGTTATTTAACTCTACAGGACGAGGTTCTGAGTCGCTATCAAACGCGTTAAGTGTAATTCCAAAAGGGCGAAAACTTGCTGTTGAAAACTTTGCTGTTGATATGCACGAGGCCTTCATTTCAGTGATCAAAGTTGAATGTCCTCATGCAAAAATCTGTGTTGATCGATTTCATTTAGCACAAAAAGTAAATGAGGCTTTTGATTTAGTTCGTAGATCAGAATTTAGATTGGCGCAAAAAAGTAAAAATTTATTTTGCGAAGATATGTTAGAACCTCATCGTAGATTTATATTGGCTTCTCGAAAAAAAGAACTATCAAAAACAGAAATAAAACTTCTTGAAAAATTGCGCAATGTCAATCGACCAATCCACACAGCCATGTTGTTAGTTGAGTGTTTTCATAAATCCTTAGATTGCAAGACAATACCAGTGTTCAGAAAAGCTTTGAAAACTTGGTACATTATCGTTAGGCAATCTAAACTTGAGTCTTTTTTAAAATTAGCTAAAACGATTAGAAAATATCGAAAAAATATTGAAGCCTATATTGAATCAAGACTGACGACAGCCGTTGCGGAAGGGTTAAATAATAAAATTAAAGTCCTTAAAAGAATGGGCTATGGATACTCAAATGCAACATCAATATCTCGCAAAATTCTTCAACGTTGTGGATACTTAAACCATCGCTCAATCAACACCGATCAATTCTTTTACAAGTGGCCAAACCCCGCTTAAAACCGGAGAATGCTGTTGTCATAACAAAGTTTGTCAGCTGTTAAAAAGTTAGACGATGTTTCTTTTTAAGAACTTTAATACGTCTTATTAAAAGGTTTAAATATTGCACTTTCATTTGCCGAATGACGATCGTTTATGGAGGCTACTCGTGCTGAGGCTGAAAAAACACCATTTTTTATCAAATATTTTGTTTTGCACAAGCCTTATTTTAAGTCCTGCAATGGTCTTTGCTCAGAATACTGTTAACTCTCCTGCGGTCCAAAAAGAAATTAAAAATTTAGACGCTCAACAAGCTGTTGATTTTGACTCAAATGTAAATGCAAAGACTAGTTTATCACAAAAAATGGTTTTATTTGAGATGCCAAAAGAATATGAGTGTCCATTGTTTTCAAATTCTCCATATTCAGAAATGCTAGATACTTTAGATAACATGCAAGATCAGTTAAATACTGTGTTTCCTCAGTGTGATAATAAAAAATTGAATGATTCTTTAACGCAAAAAAGTTCAGCTTTGCGTAACACTGTTTTTGAAACTAAAAAACTAGTTGAAAGTGGACAGACATACAAAATGGCAAATAAAGCTAAATTTATGATCGACGCCGCTTATCAACTTCAGCAAACTTTAGCAACTGCAGCTAAAGTTCAAACAGAAGTGTGTTATCGTTCGAATCAGCAATTTCGTAATGTGATTTATTCTATTAATGAAACTTATCAGAGTTTGTCGCCTATAGTGATGGATATTGTAACTAAAAATCCATCACTTGCTACAGCGCTAGGGCCCGCGATTAAGGTTCTGGCTGGAATGGATAATTTATCGAATGGCTTAAGTCTTATTGAACAGATTGCAAAGGACTCAGTCGTTTTTGATATGTCTGATAAAGACAATCGTGTAAACACATTGAAAAATGTTTGTCAGTACATGAAGTTATACAAAAGATTAGAATATATGCGTCTATCAAGACTTGGCAAAATTCAGACTATTTTTTCTGAGTATCAATCTCGAATTGACAATTTAAATCAGAATCTTGTGACGTTTAAAAAACAACACAATATTGATACGCAAATGAGTTTTGCTGATCCCGTTTACGAAAGCTATACAAAACTCAAAACGCTCTTACCAGCAGAACTCAATCATATTCAAAAAGCACAAAGCGATATTGAAATAGCTCAAGACGAATTGCAAAATCCAAAAATTTCTCAATGTGAAGTGGTCAAGCAAATCGTTGACTCTAATTCCAATAAAAGACTTTTTGAAATGCTAAACCAGTTTGCTAGCGATTATGGTTATGGTGAAGATGTTTTTTCTTTGATCAATCAAATTAATGCTTACAAAACGCAATTTGTTGCAACAGCAACAACTGACATCTCGAGTTGTGTAAGTTTGGGTCAAGACATTTTGAAATTGAATTCAAGTTTGATTGCTGAAGGTCAAAAGTTAGTGACATCATACGACCAGGATTTAGCAGAGATGAATGGTGATCCTTCGAAAATTAAAGAGAAAAAAGTCGAAATTAAAGAAAAAAATAAATCTAATGTCGAAACTAATTTTGCAAGTTTAAAGTCGCTTCTGTCTTATGCTTCATTTGAGTCGAGTGAAGTCGAAAAAAGAGCCAAAGACATGTATAAATATTTTTTTGCAGGACCTGATGCAGTTAAATCAGAATGTGATGGACGCACAGAAACGCAAAAATGCGGTTGGATGGCCTCGGCTGCTGGTCGCATAAAAGCTGTGTATCAAAAGTATCGTAATCAAGGCCCTGTGTATGAGTTGCTTTTAAATGATCAGCAGCATTTTGATTATTCATATGATGCGTTAATTAAAGCGAGAGCAATTTTAGCAACTGTTGAATATCAATTTGCATTAAAAGAGTTTGGCGGAAAATTACCTCAAGGCGCAGAAAAGTACCAAGCTTTTTTACGAAAATCTATGAATTATACATACGAGTTGCCACACATTAATTTGCGGTCTATCCCTAAAGGGTCTGTGTTGCACAAAAATCTTTGTGTTAATATGCGCCAAATTCTTGATAAATATTTAATTGCTTCGACTCATGTTTTGGGGAGTCAAACTTTGTGTCAAATGATTGAACCAGTTTTAAAAGAAGAAAACGTGTCGGCAAAGCTTAAGCAACATTGTTTAGGTGTCGTCAGTCATTACATGACTGAGAGCGAGCCATCAGAGGTGCAGAAAATGGTGTATAAACTTGTTGGCGTTAAGTCAGGTAAAGCTGTTGTAGATGACTTAAATCCAGATGCGTTGCGCGCGATTACTTTTGAAAAATCTCCTAAAGCGCTAGTTGATAAATTAGTTAAAATATATGACAATTTCGAATGCGCAGAAAAATAAACAAAGCCAAAGCGACTCAATTTTTTTATAACTGTCAAATCGTCAACCCTGACTTTACGGGTTTTGAGAGTAAAGCGTTTTTAGTTCGAGATGGTCAGTTCTTAGCTATAGGCTCTAAAAAGCAAATCCAAGCAATTATTAAAGAGCAAAATTTAAAAAAGACAACGCAAGAAATTGATTTAAAAAAACAAAATGTTTTACCGGCCTTTATTGAGTGTCATACGCACACGTTGTTTGCAGGCTCTCGAGCTGAAGAGTTTGAATTGCGTAATAATGGTATGAGTTATCTTGAAATTGCCAAACGTGGTGGTGGAATTTTATCAACCATGAAAAACACGAGGCAGACTTCTGCGTCTCAATTATTGAGTGAAACCAAAAAAAAGATCGATCGCTTTATGCAGCAAGGTGTATCGACTATCGAAATTAAATCTGGGTACGCTTTAGATTTAAAAAATGAAATCAAATCACTGCAGGTCATTAATAAAATTAAATCTTTGTATACACCTGAAATAGCGCCTGAAATTATTCCCACTTTTTTAGGAGCTCATGCTAAGCCGCCAGAGTTTGAGAGTTACTCTGAGTATCTTGATTATTTAGCGAGTCAAGTTTTGCCTGTAGTGAAAAAAAAGAAATTAGCTCAACGTGTGGATATTTTCATTGAGAAAAACTTTTTTGAATCGAAAAATGCCGAACAATATTTAAAACAAGCTGTGCAGTTAGGTTTTACAACCACCATTCATGCTAATCAGTTGAGTTTATCCGGAGGGGCAGAACTAGCTCTGCAATTAAAATCAATGTCTGCTGATCATGTGATTCATTTATCAGATGAGACGATTCAATCATTTGGACGTTCTCGAACGATACCAGTTTTGTTACCAGCGGCTGATTTATATATGAAATGTCCCTATCCTAATGCGAGAGCATTGATTGATGCTGGTGCTCGAGTTGCTTTAGCCACAGATTATAATCCCGGTAGTTGTCCAACCCAAGATTTAGCTTTAGTGGGTTTACTGGCGAGGCTTGAGATGAAAATGACTTTGCCTGAAGTCTTTAAAGCCTACACTCTGCATGCGGCGACAGCCTTGGGAATTGATAGCTTAGAGGGCTCGATTGAGCCAACTAAGAGAGCTAATTTTATTAGCACCTATGCAGACATGAGTGATTTCTTTTATTCAGCAGGACATATGCCAAAGCATGACTTGTTCATTCGAGGAAATAGATTTTTATAAATGGTTTAAATCATAAAATGCATACACTGCGTTATAAATTTAAGATTCTTAAATTTTAGTTGTTTAATGCGTCAAGGCTTTCTAGGCTCATGTTTATGGCAGCAAGTTATTCATCTTTTTTAACGACGCAATATTATAGTCCAGTTTTTAATACAGCTTTGTTCGATGGTCCGTTTCGAATTTATTTCTCTCAAAGCTATGAATCAGTGGCACTTAAAATATACCACTTGCTTCAGTCGCAAGATTTAGAGCTTTGGACAAGATATAAGAAATGGTCTGATGATACTAAAAAGCATGCTTTTGTTCTTATTTACCCAACTCAGCAAGATGTTGAAATTGCATTTGATCAATCCTCAAATTCAACAAACAGTCTTAAATCGAGTCAATGGGATGATGGTTTTATTCTAGGCTTTTCTAATCCTAAATTAGATGATGATTTTTTTGCTAGTTACAAAAGTCTACTATCTGAGTTAGAATTATTCTTAAGAAATGAAGAAAAACAAGTCGTCTTATCTTAAATGCGAATTTAATCCAGAAAATAAAAAGCTCTCTTTGTTGCAAAACAAGGGGCAAGTTGTTCTCGAGTATTTATTGCTGATGGTTGTCGTTGTTTCAATGGCTGCAGTTTTAACTCAAGCTCTCGTTAAAAGATCCGCGGACGAGTCCGGTCAGGGCATGATCGTTAAAAGTTGGAATAAAATGCTAGGAATTATCGGTAATGATTTAGCTGATTGTTCGAAGCAAGATAGTTTTCAATCACCAAAATGCAAATGATAATTTTTTAACTATCTAAAAAAACCAAATCCACCAGATTTAATTTCATCATTAATTCTTTTTTGCATTTTTTCTTGAATATCAAAAGCCAGATCACGCATAAGCTCAGAATCTTTTATTTTTTCAGGTTCATAGGGCAGAGATACTGGTTTTTTAAAAATAATTTTCCACTTAGCTGGTAACGGGATGACATTTAAAGGTAAAGGTAAAACTAAGCCATGCAAAAATTTAGTAAATTTTAATTTACGTAAATTGATATGCGTTTCTTCGGCACCAAGTACAATTGTTGGTATAATTTGAGCCTGAGATTCTATCGACAGTCTAACAAAGCCTCTTTTGAATTCTTGTAATTGATATCTTTTAGTCGTTGGCTTGAAATTACCGTGCTCGCCTTCGGGAAATAAAACAATCATTTGATTTTTCTTTAAAAACTGTAATCCATTTTCATAAGTTGCTTCGAAAAAACCAAGCTTATGTGCGGGTAGCGCAGTTGTTTCTGTTAAAAACCATAAATGATGAGTCAACACACGCGGAATTCTTTTAGTGCGTTCTTGTAAGATGTAAGCCAAAACCATTGCGTCCATAGCAGTAAATCCAGAATGGTTCGGTGCTATAATGACTGGGCCGTTCAGGGGGATATTTTCAATGCCTTCGATTTCAAGTCTAAAATATTTTTTAAGAATTTCCATAAATAGTCTTGGAAAAACTTTGTAAAGTAATTCGTCAGCTCCGAGCGAGCCAATATTAAAAACTTTTTCGTTGGGTTTTTTTAAAAAATTGATCATGATTAATCTATGAAAAAATATATCATGGCTATCGATCAAGGTACAACAGGTTCAACAGTGATTCTTGTAGATCAAGGCGGCGGGCTAGTTGCTCACGCAGATCAAGATTTTCCGCAAATATACCCGAAACCAGGATGGGTCGAACATGATCCAAGACAAATTTGGGAATCTGTTGAGCAGTCTGCGCGAGCAGTGTTAAAATCTGCACATGCAACGCTGCAAGATATTCAAGCCATTGGTATTACAAATCAGCGCGAAACGGTTATTGCTTGGCGTAAATCAAATTCTGAAATTTTGCACAATGCTATTGTCTGGCAATGCCGTCGAACTTCTAAAATGTGCGACACACTACGAAGTCGATGGCAGAATAAAATAAAAGCTAAAACAGGCTTGGTGCTTGATCCTTATTTTTCAGCTAGCAAAATGCGTTGGATGATTGAAAATGTTCCTGCCGTTAAAAAAGCATTAAAAGAAAAAGACTTAGCTTTTGGTAATATTGATACTTTTTTAATGTGGAAATTATCTCAAGGACAAATATTTGCAACTGATGTGAGTAATGCATCAAGAACAATGTTGATGAATCTTAAAACTCTCAAGTGGGATGCTGAATTACTTAAATTATTTAAAGTTCCATTAACGGCATTACCCGAAATACGTCCATCTGCAGGTGCGTTTGGTCAAACTCAGGGTCTTGGTTTTATCGCTGATGGAACGCCTATTTCAGGTGTTGCTGGCGATCAGCAGGCTGCTTTATTTGGTCAATCTTGTTTTGCAGCTGGTGAGAGTAAATGTACATTCGGAACTGGCAGTTTTATTTTAATGAATACTGGCAATAAAAAACTTATTTCTAAAGCTAAACTTTTAACGACAGTTGCATGGAAAATTAAAGATCAGCCTGTTCAGTATGCTCTCGAGGGCGGAGCTTTCGTTTGTGGGGCCGCAGTTCAATGGTTACGTGATGGTTTGAAAATAATTGCATCGAGTTCTGAAGTTGAAAAACTTGCTTTACAAGTTGAAGATTCTGCTGGTGTTGAATTTGTGCCAGCATTAACGGGTTTAGGTGCGCCACACTGGAACGCTGATGCTCGGGGAATGATTTCAGGACTTACACGTGGCACAGAAATTTCACACATTGCTCGGGCAACATTAGAGGCCATGGCTTTGCAAAATGCAGATATTTTAATAGCTATGCAAAAAGATTTAGGTGTTAAACTTAAAAAATTACGTGTCGATGGTGGGGCATCGGCAAATAATTTGCTCATGCAATTGCAGTCGGATTATTTACAAACACAAGTTGATCGCCCTCAGCAAATCGAAACAACATCAATGGGAGCAGCCTATTTAGCGGGAATCGGGGCTGGTGTCTGGAAATCAACAGACGACATTAAAAAAATTTGGAAAATTGATCGATCGTTTAAACCACAATTATCAAAAACAAAATTAAAAACTCGAAAAGCTCATTGGGATCAAGCAGTCAAAAGAGTTACACTTTAGAGTAAATAAAAAGGCACTCGGTAGAACGAGTGCCTTTTGCTTATTATAAGATGTTTAAGTCTTACTGAATAACAATATCGGCAACAACAGTAAATGGTGTTGGTTGTCCGACTTGACTGTCTTGAACTTTACGTGAAACAGCAATTTGTGCACGTATTCTTTGTCCAGGGATTAAAATATTTCCAGCTGTTTTACCAAGTAATCTTGCAATTGTTACTTCGCCATTGGCAGCATTAGCCTGATCACGACTAATTGTTTGTGGCGTGTTGATGGCTTTCAAAGATCCATTTTTAACAGCGAATAAACTTAAAACATATGTTGTTTGTATTTTGTCGATTTGTTCAGTTGTATCAACTAACTTTAAAAAACTACTCAGGCCAGCCGTTACTGGTGCAGTTAGAGTAACTTTAGTAGAATCTGATAAAATAGCGATGTCTTCACTCGTTATTGTGCGTTTGTCATAAAGAGTTTCTTTAGTAAAAGCCATTTGACCATTTGTTAAAACACTACCAGCACGTTGAACTTTTAAAATAGCTTTAATTTTTGTGTTGATATTCAGTTGAGATTGAACAACAGCAGAAAATTGTCCATTGCCTAAAGCAAGTGGCGTGACTTCTTCAATTAAAGTATTTGTTACAAGATCACGAATTTCAATACTCGTTTGTGTTTGCACTTTTGGGTGTGTAATCTTATCAGCGAATTGAACTGAAAAACGTCCAGTTTGCTGAGAAAAGATTATAGCTAAATTTTGAATAGAGCTTACACCTGCATTTTGATCGTTGAACAATGGTGTTAAACCCAATTGAACATTGATGGCTTCGCCCGAAGAATTTTGTGAAGTGATTTTATAACCGTATAATGCTGAACTATTTTGTGTGATTGAAACAGCACCAGGGCTAGTTGCCGTTAAAGCTATAGTTAATGATTCAGACTCGTTAGCATTAAGAGTGGCTTCTTGTGGGAAACTGACATTAACTTGAAATTGCAACTGACGATCAAAAACTTGTCTAGATTCAGTTTTGCAACATCTTTCTTCTGTTCGGTATTTAGTGACTGTGCGTGTTTTTGTTTCTTCGCGGTAACGAGTCTCATTGCGGTATTTAGTCACAGTGCGTGTGTGTGGCTCTTGTCTGTAACGAGTTTCGTCACGGTACTTAGTGACTTCTCTTTGGTATGGAACTCTTACGTTTGAGCATTCGCGATCAGTGTATGGAACATCTTGCATTGAACATTCTTGGCGAGTGTATGGAACATTGTTACAAACTTGTTGATTCTCGCAACGTTGTTGTGGACCACTGCCTGGATCACAAACTCGTTTTGTTTTACAAATTGGTTCGCCATGTACATTTGTACCACATTCTTGCACATCACGACATTGACCTGGTTCTCCGGGTACTAAGTAACATTTTTGTTCGTTGCGACATTCGCGTCTGTAATCAGTGACGTTACGACATTGTTGTTCACGTCTGTATCGCGTGACATCACGGCATTGATATTCATCGCGGTAATCAGTGACGTATTCAGTATATGGAACTCGTTCAGTGTAAGGGACTTGTTCGTAATAAGTTTCGGTGTCTTGGTAGGGGACTGAAACTGTATAAGGTACTTGTTCTGTATAGGTCTCAGTTTCTTGGTAAGGCACTTGAACAGTGTATGGTACTTGCTCAGTTTCAGTTCTAAAAAGATTTTTAGAAAGTCTAACTGAAATAGAGTTTTGGTTTTGAGCTGTATGCTTGACGGATTGAGATGTCGTCTCTTGTGGTGTCGATTGGGCCACAGTTTTTAAACTCAGGCTCAATACTGCCGCTAAAATCGACAAAGTTATAGTTTTTTGGATCATAATGTCCCCCTTTTCATGACGAAAAGGAATATAGGCAAGTCTAGTGCCAAAAAATGTCAGTGCGGCTTGAGATTGAAATAATTCCTGTCACTGTCGCAAGAGTAGACAAGCTCTAAAGCCGCTATCTCTTATATATGATGTGCTCGTGGGTATTCGGATTTGGTCTGAATCATGAAATCATTGACGTTGTGTTGTGATTATTAATGTTGGTTAACCAACAAAAAATAAAAGACTGATTTTATTTTGCCCTTGAAGGATGAGCCCCTCTCAAAATTCAAGGGTTTTTTTATTTTATAATAATTACGGTGATTTAAACGTTACTTTTCCTGAATCCAGATCGTAAATAGCTGGTGTGATTTTTACTCCGCTTTTTTCTACTTTTTCAGCGATGATATGTGAACGTTTAACAAGGTCAGCGGCAACACCTGATGCGTTGGCTAGACCTTCATCGTAATAATCATGAGATGGTGTTTTGTCTTTAAATTGTTGGATCCTAGGGTGGATATCTTGAACAAGTTTATTCAAATTATCAGAACCAGCATCTTGTCCATTCAGCGTACTATAAGCTGCTTTAACAGCTCCGCAGTTCGTATGTCCAAGAACAACAATATTTTTAGTTCCAAGATGCTCTAGAGCGTATTCGATACTGCCTAAAGAAGTTGGATCAAGAGTTTCACCAGCAGTTCTGATAACAAAAATTTCCCCTAATTTTTCATCAAAAATAATTTCAGGCGGAACTCTTGAATCTGAGCAAGAAACAACTATGGTGTGAGGATGCTGTCCGGCAACTAATCTTTTGATATCTTTTGTGCTCGCCCCATCGTTTCTGAGATAACCTTTAACAAATCTAATATTTCCATTGCGTAAATAGCGTAGACCTACTTCAGGTGCAACGGAGTCATCATGATCATGTTGGTGCTGATCTTTTTGTTGTACTGTTGCTGGCGCACTCACAATTTTAATTTGCAGAGTATCGATTTTAGGTGTTTCTGTTTGTGAGCTGACGTGGGTGAGCGGCGTTGAAATCACAAGCTCTGTTGCAGGTTGCGCTGGCGCAGTGGTTTTTGCTTGCCTATGTTCAGATGAGACTATGTGAGAGCAAGAAAGTTGCATGATGGCTATACTCATTAATAAATAATAATTTTTCATATAAATAATTTTGAATTGTTTTTGTTTATAAGTAACTCTAGATTTTAAATTTCAGGACCGGTCTTTAGTCATTATGAGCTGAATATGACAAAGACAAACGTCTAGCAATAAGAACACAGTAAATAAGATTTATTAAATATATTGTGAGCTGATCTATTCAATTTATATAATTGAGTTATGAAAAACGAAAATAGATTAGATATGTTAATTATGTCTGCGGATAAAGATTTTATCGCGCGGGCAAGTGTTGTGTGTGAAGAACTAGCTTTTGTGTTCAGGATTGTTGATAAGATAGATATTCTTTTAGAAAACGAAAGTGAATTCAGTCAGACGACTTTTGTATTATATGATGGTACAAAATTGTCTCAAGATATGATTGTTGGTGATGTTCAAGTTTTAAAACAAATGTGTCCTGCAGCTAGTATCATGGCCGTTGCCAATGGCAAAATGAATCCTTCGCAGATATCGTTTTTGAAAAAATCAGGTGCGAATTTAGTTGTTTTAGAAAATGAGTATTTTCATACTTCGAAATTTGAATACATTGCAACTCAAACTATTTTAACATCGTATGTTCCTGTAAAGCCTACGGATATAGTTAAAGGTAAGACGGCTCCATGTTTAATTTATCACATGTTACCGCTTAATCGTAAATATTTACCAGTGCTTGTCGAGGGGCAAGAAATTTCTGAAAGTAAAGTGAGTAAAATAGCTGAAGTCGGTGAAGTCTATATTAAAAAAAGTGACGTTGATAAGTTTGCAGCTTATGCAGCGACAATCGAAGACAAATCAGCTGCGGGTTTAACACGACGCTGTCGTATGGAGTACTTAAAGTTAGTTAATTCGTTCAATGATTTAGTTTTTTTATTAACAGACCAAGCTGAGTACGCTTCGTTTGATACAGGTAAAAAAATATACGAGCGTTGTCGTGAATTAGCGAGTAACTTGTTAGTTGGCTTGTCATCAATTGGCGATCCATGGGATGTTATTAACAATGCATCGACAGGTGGTTTTGGTAGTGTTGACCGAGCTCCTGCGATCGCGGCTTATGCGGGATTGTTAAGTTTGCAATCGAGTATTGGTGAATCTGTTGATGTTATGATTTGCGCCATGATTGCTGACATAGGTTTACTTGATATGAACCCCAAAGCCTCTAAGAAAATGCGTCAGGATAACTTTGCAGGCTTAAATGCAGAAGAAATCGCAGATTATGAAAAGCATCCTATCATTAGTTTAAATCAAGCATTATCGCGCAAGTTGCAAATATCGGATTTAATGAAAAGTATTATTTTAGCAACTCATGAACGTAATGACGGTAAAGGCTTTCCGCACAAACTTAAAATTCAAAAAATTCCCGAAGAAGCAATGCTTATTCAGATCTGTGAACTTGTGGACCGTGACACAATCGTGAAAATGGGTAAAGAAAGAAAAAACGTTAAAAATGTTCGTAATGAAGTTTATAAGTCACAAGAAAAAGAAACTACAATATTTCCGTTAACATTTTTACTTAAAATTAAAGAGGGCTTTGTATCTTAGTTTTTTTCGGGTTGGTGAGTGACTGCGTTCGGTAGAGTTATTTTAAAAGCTGCTCCGCCAAGGTCACTCTCAGCGTAATCGATACGGCCATTATACGAGTAAATAAGACTGAAAATTGCAGACATTCCAATCCCATGACCTGAGATCTGATCTGCAGTTGCTTTAGAGCTAATATTTCTATTGGATGTCATTTTAAGTAATTCTATTGTATCTATGTTATAGGCCACTTTATCTCCGAAAGAGTTGAGTTTCTCAATCAAAGTTTCGCGATCTACGCCATTTCCATTATCTTCGCAAATAATAACAAGACTATTATCTTTTTCAGCTGAAAATCCCGAAAGACGTATTTGTACATCAGTTGTTTTACCAAAATGAGAAATAGAGTTTGTAATAAGAAATTGTAGAATATTACAAATATCTTTTTTAACTTGCTCAGAAAAATAGATTGAAAAATCAAATAAAAAATTAACCTGGATTTTTTGCTGAGAATCAAACTGGCTCAGTAAAATTTTAACCCACTGCTCAATGTCCGAAAAATCAGATAAAAGCAGATCATAAATTCTTTCGAGTATTTCAATTTTCTCTTTAGAGCTATCAGTTGAGTGTTGCAGATAACTATAAACGGCCGATAAAGCATCAGTTGTCAAAGTTGCTTTGGATTTTGTTGTTTCTTCGGACTCTGGTGAGATTATTTTCTGCGATAAAAAGCCAACTTCACGCCACTCTGTTAACAAACGATCATAATGTGGACTAATATCAATATCTTCACTTAGGCCTAAATCGCGCATCACTACGGCTAGTTCAAATTGGTGAGCAATTTGCGGTAATGCTGTTAAACCAATAGTTCGGCTTAAACCTTTAATAGCATGCAGAATTTCTTTGAGTTGTGCCCATTTTTTGGAGAAATAATATTCACGAATTTTAGCAAAATGATGTCTCAGATCTTCAAATATAACTTCTAGTACATCTTTTTCGGTGCTTGAAAGCTCAATAAATCGATTAACTTTAAGATCGTTTTGATCTAAATTCGAACTGTCTTTGTTTTTCTTTTTTTGAGGCGAGTCTAAATAAACGATCATGCCTTGTACTGTGTTTTTTTCTATAACGGGTTTCAAAGTTAATTTGATATTGACCTTATGATCGCGAATCTTGACCTCGAGGTTCGTTTTTAAAAAACTAATCAAACTTTTAAGTTCATCTGGATTAGTATTTTGAAAGTCAGCTATGTTTTCCCAAGCGGCAATTTCAGTATGATCGACTAAGTTGCTGTTGATAAAACCCACGAGATCATGAAATTTATTAAATTGAATATCAGGCAGCAAGTTTGCGATAAGGTTAGGGTTATAGTTTTCGATTTTACCATCAGTATCGATATACATAATACCAGTATCAAGCGATAGTAAAACATCATGAGTTCTTTTCTTATTTTTAATAAGCTCTGTTATGTCACGCAGTAAAAAAACATAAATCGAGTGTTTATATCTATTTTGAATCCTGAGAGTCGATACAAGGTACTCTCGGTATTGGTTTTGCGTGAATAACGTAATTTGTACTTCAGGAAATTTTTTTAAATCAGTAGATAGATGATCACTGACATTCTTTTCAATTGCAGAAAATTGCTCATTAAAAAGTACTTTTAGGTTTTGTCTGAAAACTTGTTCAGTCGATAGATTAAAAATTTTAGCAGAATTATTATTAGAAAAGACAATATTGAAGTTTTCATCTGATATGATAATTCCGTCAAAAGTGTAAACAAATACAGAGTCTAGAGCCTCTCGTGACGCTATCAATGTTGAAATAATATGATGTGTGGCTTGTAGCTCAAAATTTGAATTGCTCATAATCCAAGTCTAAAATTTTTTGTAAGTTTGATTCATTTCCAGCTTTTACTCTAATATCAACTATGTAAAGTATTTGATTTTGATGATTGATTTTGAAAGTATATTTTTTATGTGGACTTTGAAGTGTAAAAACATCAAAAAACTGATCAAGTCCCGAGGTTGTAATTGGCAAACTGACGCCGGTGTCGATTTGGAAAAACTTGAAAGTTGATTTCAATCCACCAGCCATAATTGATATAAATTCTCGAGAAAAATCATGAACAGACTCAAGTAGTTCCTCTTCACTTGTTGGTACGTCGCCAAGCGATTTGGCTAGTTCTGAGCCTAATAGTAAAGGCGTGTAGTGCCCTTTAATAACAGTTGAAAACTCTTGATTTGATAACATAGCACTTGTTGTCCATAGTCCCATGACTTCATCATTTTTAGAACTCATAGGCTCTATGTCTAAGTCTTCGATATAAGATTGCGTTTTAAATCTAGACAATCCAAATTTTTTAAAAAACGTCTCAATTTGGTCACTAGGCATGATCTTATTGCTTTCAATCAATTAAATAACTTTTGTTTTTTAGTTTAACTGAATCAGCGAATTTGCCGATAAAGTTTACTGTAATGAATTTAGCATTGAGTGAACTTTCAACACAAAATATATTGAATCAGCTTGAGGAATCAGGACAAAAGACTTTGGGGCTTTTGTCTCATGCAAGCATAAAGTTCACGCATGCAAATTCGAGTTATGTTTTAAGTGGCGCAATGGCAAAATCAGCTGCTGTCAAAATTGCTAAATGTCAGATAGAGAACGGACTTTCGCGTTACATAATTTTTATTGCAATGGATCCTGCAAATGTTTATCCCTTCATTAAAGACTACTACGCTGTTGATGAAATCACGTTAGATGTCTGCGGTGAGTGGTCTTGTGAAATTCTAAACATGATCACAGGTGACTTGATTGGACATTTTGCAAACATAAAATCAATTAAATTTAATGGCGAAATACCAAGTTTGATTGAGATTCCGTTAAATATTAAAGGTCTGAGTCCAAATAATTTAATTGGATCATTTGGTTTAGTTAACGATAATAATTTTAGCTTAGAAATATATAAATTTTAATAAGGATGATATGGCGTCGCTAGATTCTAAAATTTTAGTTGTTGATGATACCAAAGGAATTCGTTTTGTCGTGATCAAACTTTTAAAAGAGCTTGGATACACGAACATCATCGAAGCCGAAAATGGTAAGATGGCATTAGAGCAAATTACGACTTCAGGATCAGATATTAAGCTGATTATAGCTGATATTAAAATGCCAGAAATGGATGGACTACAACTGCTGCAAACAATGAAAGCACTTGGTAAATATAACCATCTGCCAATCATTGTTTTGAGTGCAGAGTCAGATAAGATGACAATCGTGAAAGCTATCGATTACGGAGCTAAAGATTACATTATTAAGCCTGTCGAAAAAAGCGTACTCAGTGAAAAACTTAAAAAATTTATGATTTAAAGTTATTCTGTCAAAAGGAGCAAGCATTTGAGAGTTTTACTCGTTGATGATTCAAAAACAATGCGCAAGATTTTGAAAAAAAATCTCGAGGGTTATGCTTTTGAATATTTTGAAGCTGAAAATGGTCAAATTGCTTTAGGTTACTTAGTCGCCCATGATTTTGATTTGGTCATTACAGATGTTAATATGCCAGAGATGGACGGGTACTCGATGTGCCATCATATCAGATCGATGGATCGCAATAAAAATGTTAAAATTATGGTGTTATCAACAGAGACACCTGGGCCCGAAACAATGCAAAAGCTCATGATTAGTGATTTTGTTATTAAGCCCCCTCCTCCAGGAGAGGTTGAGGCTAAAATTGAAAAAATACTGGGTTTGCCAACATTGATAGCTAAATAAGCTCTTTCATTTTCGAAGCTAATTCAGCAAAAGCTTTTGATTCAACAGAGTCAGCATAGCTTTCAACAATTGGAATTCCTGCTTCTGAACCAAGAGACACATTTGAATTAAACGGGACTTCAACCAGCTTTGTGATATTCTTAGTTTTTAAATATGAATCTAATTCACCTTTAGGAAAAAGTTGCATTTTTTCGTTGTTAGCCGGGTTTATCATGTAAGACATGTTTTCAATTACGCCGGCAATTTTAACTTGTGTTCTTTCAAACATATCGATGGCTTTTTTAGCATCAATCAAAGAAATATTTTGCGGAGTTGTTACGATGACAGCAGCATTCACAGGAACTTTTTGTACAACTGATAATTGAACATCGCCTGTGCCTGGTGGTAAATCAATAACAAGATAATCTAGGTTGCCCCAGTTAATATCGCGAAAGAATTGATCCATGGCTTTAAAAAGCATAGGTCCGCGCCAAACGATTGCCGCTGATTCTTCAACAAGAAAACCAATACTCATCAGTTTTACTCCGTAACGCTCAACTGGTTGAATCATGTTTCCATTTTCGACAGCGGGCTTTTGGTGTAAAGCTCCCATCATGCGTGGAATAGAGGGACCATAAATATCAGCATCAAGTAATCCGACTTGGCCATATTTACGAAGTGCTAGGGCTAGGTTTGTTGCCACAGTCGATTTTCCGACGCCGCCTTTGCCTGATGCGACTGCGATAATTTTTTTAACTCCAGGAATTGGCGTTTGTTGATCAAATGGGTTGCTGGCCATAATTTTAAGCTCCTCTCACAAGACTCTTTACAAGACACAGAGTTAACTTAATAATAAGTGGGTGATCAATAGCGAAATGATGGTTTATGTTAATTTAGTGCTAGGAGCCGTAATAATTGGCTTCTTTTTTGTGGGGCGTAAGACTGCAAAGCCCACAAAGCTTAACATGAAAGCAAAATCAAATGGTGGTCCGTTGGTTTTAGAGCCAGAAAAACAAAACCCTCTGCCATCGCAGAAGACGGCTGTTGTTGTATCTGACACAGATCGATCTTTGACTAAAAGAGACCCGTCGATCGCTGCTGCACCAGCTGAGACGACCCAAAGGCCAGGTGAAGAACGCGCTCTTGGGGTTTTATTTATGTATAATGGTCATGATTGGGAAGCACACCAAGTCTTAGGTTTACCGCAAGGGGCATCTATGCACCAGATCACTGTGACATATCAAGAGCTTATTAAAAAATCAGATCCAAGCACATTTGAGTTTTTCGAAGCTGCCTATACGGCGTTATCGCAAAAACATAAAAAACACAGGTTATAATTATTTTTTATTTTTAAGTTGAGTGTTCATAGTTTTAAGTCTGGTTGAAAAAGACTTGAGCATCGCAGACGCCCATAACGGTAATTCATTAAGCATAATATCATAGCCCTCTTGAGATATTTTCATAACTTTGACATCTGTCGCAGCCATAGCACTAGCTGTTCTTGTTCCTGAGTCAATCAAAGCAAATTCACCAAAAGTATCTCCAGGGTTCAGAGTTGCTAAAATAACTTTTTGTCCGTTTTCATCTTTGGTGAAAATAATAACTTGTCCAGATTCAATGATATAGAAGTGGGCCTCAAGATCGCCTTCAAAAAAAATAAAATCTCCAGATTTAAAACTTTCTTTAGTGATTGAACTCATGTTGGCTCCGATGAGGTAAGTGCAGACTTTATTCTAAAAAACTTTTCGTAAAACTCTATCTAAATCGTGTACTGATTTTAAAAAATGGACTTTATGTTTTTTTAAAAGGCTCGGATCATCGAATGATTTTTGATTAAAGTAAGGTAAATAAAATTCTGTAAAGCCAAGTTTAATCGCTTCTTTCATGCGAATTTCAGGAAACGAGATAGCTCTAATTTCGCCAGTTAACCCGATTTCACCCAAAAATATTGCTCCGCTAGGTAAAGTTTCATTTGATTCGGTCGAAATAATCGCGGCAGCAACAGACAAATCGGCTGCGGGCTCTTCTATTTTGAGACCGCCCACAACACTTAAATACAGCTCACTAAAAGAAAGTTTGATTCCTAAATGACGATCTAAAACAGCTGTGATCAGGTGCAATCGATTAAGATCGATACCTATAGCTGTTCGTCTAGGAAACTGACCCTGTGTTTGTAATGTTAACGCTTGTATTTCGCATAAGACGGGTCTTGTTCCTTCCATTGCGGCAAATACAGCTGAACCAATTCGATCAGCATTGCGTTCTTGTAAAAACATTTCAGAAGGATTTTTAATTTCTTTAAGACCGCTTGCTGACATTGCAAAAACACCAAGTTCAAAAGCTGATCCAAAGCGGTTTTTAAGAGTGCGAAGTAAGCGGTGCTGATTTGTTCCATCACCTTCAAAAGATAAAACACAATCGACCATGTGCTCTAAAACTTTAGGTCCGGCAATGTTGCCATCTTTAGTGACGTGACCAATAAGAATAACAGCTGACTTTGAATTTTTAGCAAAATGCATAAGCTGGCCAGCAGATTCTCGAACTTGTGAGACTGATCCAGGGGCTGCGGTGACCTCAGGAATATAAACAGTTTGTACAGAATCAACGATCAAAACATCGGGTTGTGTTTTTTCAGCGAGTTCAAGTATGACATTCATATTGCTTTCAGCGGCAATTTCAATGTTGGCACTTTTAATACCGAGCCGGTGAGCACGGTTTGCAGTTTGAGCGACACTTTCCTCGGCAGAAACATAAAGTGTTTTTTTACCTTGTGCTGCTAAACCGCCAGTCAGTTGCAAGAGTAAAGTACTTTTACCGATACCGGGTGCGCCACCTAGTAAAACAAAGCTAGACTCGGCTAAGCCTCCGCCCAACACGCGATCTAATTCTTCGATACCTGTTATGTGACGACCGAGTTTTGATTCATCAAGTCTTTGGTCAAGTTTGTGTGTGGCAAGTTGCTGTGAGTTTGAAACCCAACCTCTGTCTTTGCCTGGTTTAGCATAGCGACTAGGGGCATCGCTAAAAGTTTCTTCAACATAAGAATTCCACGACCCACAGTCGGCGCATTTACCTTCCCAGCGACTGCGCTGAGCTCCACATGTTTGACAGACATAGATTGTTTTATTCTTCGCTTTGGCCATAAAAAAAGGTTAACATAATTCTAAAACCAAGCAAAAGACTAAACTGAAATTGACGATGTGTGAGTAGTTATGAAATTCGAAAAATATAGTGTGTGTATCTGGATAGCTGTCGTGTTGATGAACAATAAGGCTTTAGCTTTTGGTAAAAAACCTGATGCTCAAAATTTAGAATCTTCTCGTGAGGAATTGGGAACCTCATATATGAGAACTGATTCAAAAGATAAAAAAAATGATTTTGATTTAGGGAATACTTCATTTGATAAACTTTACAAAGATTTTCTTAAAACAAACACTGTGCTTGTGGATGCGTTTGCTGAATATCAAAAAAATCCTCAGGCTTTAAATAAAGCACACGATTTACTTAAACAGTGGAATCCAGAGAATGCGTCATTAGATCCCTATAAAAGTTATTTTTTAATAAAATGGAGCAAACAAGATCAGGCGGCTGCTTACCTGAATTTGTTTAAAAAACTAAAAACAGAAAGACGTTATCAAAGACTACGTATAGCCATATTACTTGATCTTTTAAAAATGGATTTAGTCGAAAAGTCTAATGCGAGTGAGTTTTTAATTAAAGAATCCAGATTAGCGATTCGTCAAATTCGCGGTTCATCAGAGGGCGAAGCTCTTGAATCATTGTATTTAAAATGGTTACTTAAAAATAATAATTACAAAGAGCTTTGCACCACAGAGAAAAAACGTTGGTACGTTGAAACAACTGTAGGATTTCAACAAATGAATCAAGCGACACAGTCGTGTCCAATAGATTTCGAAGCCTTTCAATCAAGACTGCGTAGATTGCTTTTTGCTGCTAAAGAAAAACAAGCTCAAGAAGAAATTGAACAATACGCCACAGTTTTTCAAGTTGAAAAATGGAAAAAAGTTTATTTACAAGCTTTATATGATTCGAACACGGGTGACCCTGCATTAGCATTTCGTAATTTGAAAAATCATGAAGTTCAAATTTTAAATACTGATTATGCTGAAAATTATTTTTACATCGCACAACGAGCAGGAGAACTACAAGAAGCTGATCGGATTATTAAATCAATTTTAAAAAATCCACAAGATGCAAAACAGTACAAAGAAATGAAGTTTCAGCAAGGTTTTTTATTTTATCAGACAAAACAATATAAATTAGCATTTGAAATTTTTGATCAGCTTTACAAACAAAATACTCATTTAAAAAATAGTCGCAAAAAAAGAATTTCAAAAGAATTAGATCAAATCGCATGGTTAAGAGCTTGGACACTCTACTTAGATGCGCAGTATGCTAAAGCACTTACAGCCTTTGAAGACACTAAGGCTTATGCTAATGATCAAGCTAGGCTTGCCTATTGGATGGCAGACACTAAATTGAAATTGGACCAAGCAGGTGAAGCTATCGCTGAATTTCGTAGGTTAGCAGATCCAGTATTAGAACAAAAAGCTTTTTCGTTTTATAATTTACTCGCTTGGTTGCGTATGGATAAATTCAAGCAAGAATACAAGCCCACTGAAGTTTTTAAAAGCCTAGCTTTGTTAGCTAAAATGAATAAAGGCCCATTTCCAGCTCCGTCAGACGATTTGACTTATACTCAAATCGTAAAATCATACAACATGTTTGATGAAGAGACATTAGAGACAGACGAAGGTGATATTCAAGTTGTTAACTCTGAAAATAATTTAATTGAAAATGCAGATACCGTTGGTGTGGATATTGACTCGCAAAAAGATTTACAAATTCACAGTAGCTGGGCCAAGTTTTTGATTCAGCAAAATGAACCAGATTTAGCTAAATGGCATCTATACGAAATTGAAAAAAAGATTAACAGCAAGAAAAAAGCCGAGTATTTAGCTCAGTTTTATCTCGAGCATCAGTTTTATTATAGAGCTTTATCGGTCATGAACCGCTTTGCGATTATGAATAAAGTCAGTTTATCAATTAAGAATGAACCTTTGTTGTGGGGGGCTTTATTTCCAGAAGCCTACAAAGACAGTGTTTTTAAATACGCAGAACAGCGTAAAGTTGATCCGTATTTAGTTCTATCGATTATGAGAGCAGAAACACAATTTAAAGCTGATGCTATTTCTCCGGTTGGTGCTGTTGGTTTAATGCAATTTATGCCATACTCAGCTAAAAAAGTTTCAATGTTAATGGATCAACCAGATATACAAACTGAGTCGTTGTTTACACCCGACAATTCAATTAATTACGGAGCAACATATTTAAAAAAATTATCTGTTGAAATGGACTATCAAAAACCGCTCGTGGCAGCGGCTTATAACGGTGGGCCTCACAGGGTTAAGGCCTGGCTTAAAAATATTGGGTCAATTGATTATGATAAGTTTATTGAGCATATTCCATTTGCTGAAACACGTACGTATGTGAAACGTGTTTTAACGTTTAGAGCCACTTATGATAAATTGTATTCAAAATCTTTAGATAGTGAAAAATATAAATATTTATTGCAACCAGTTCCGGTGAAAGTTGAAGGCCAACTTTCACTGAAAGAAGAATGGGATCAATTTAAGAGTAAGATTAATTAAAATTATTTTTAAAAGTCCTAAAGTCAGCATCAAATACTGACGAACATGCTTATACGTTTTGTTTTGCATGTTGGCCTCCTTTCGAAATAAAGGAAGCTAATGTTATTCAAAAAGCTGTGGGGTCAACCGACAGCTTTTTGCATTTTACTAAACATTAAATTTGAAAAATAAAATATCGCCATCTTTAACGATGTACTCTTTGCCCTCAGAGCGATATTTACCAGCTTCTTTAACAGCATTCTCTGATTTTAAAGCAAATAAATCTTCACAGTGGTAAGCTTCGGCACGGATAAAACCTTTTTCGAAATCGGTGTGAATCACACCAGCAGCTTGTGGAGCTTTAAAACCATGACGAATAGTCCATGCGCGAACTTCTTTTTCGCCAGCAGTAAAGTAAGTTGCTAATCCTAATAGTGAGTAAGCTTCGCGAATAAGTCGACTTAATCCAGGCTCAGTTGCGCCCATTGATGATAAAAAGTCGGCGCGCTCTTCAGGTGGAAGTAATGCAATTTCGGCTTCCATAGCTGAGCAGATCATGAGAGTTTTATTGTTCTCTTCAGCGGCACGTTTTTCAACAGAGCGAACCCAGTCATTACCACCAGCAGCAAAATCTGTATCAGAAACATTACAAGCGTAGAGAACTGGTTTGCTTGTTAATAAATGCATGTCTTTTACAAACGGAGCCTCAAGATCATTGACGGTGACTGATCTTGCTGGCTTACCTTGAGCTAAAGCTTGGTGAACACGTAAAGTGACATCGTAATCCATTTTAATTTTTGGATCGCTCGATGATTTAGCCATTTTCTCGATACGTTTTAATTTTTTATCAGCAGTGTCGTAATCCGCTAACATAAGTTCAGTGTTAATAACATCCATATCACGTAGTGGATCAACACTGCCTGATACGTGTATGATATTTGGATCATCAAAACAACGTACTACGTGAACGATAGCATCCGTTTGTTTGATGTGACCTAGAAATTGATTTCCTAAACCTTCACCTTGGCTGGCGCCTTTAACGATACCCGCGATGTCGACAAATTCCATTGTCGTTGGAATAACACTTTGTGGCTTAATAAATTGAGTAATTTTATCTAAACGCGGATCTGGAACAGTGACCACTCCAACATTTGGATCAATTGTACAAAAAGGGTAGTTTGCAGCTTCTGCTTTAGCTGCAGTCAATGCGTTAAATAAAGTTGATTTTCCAACGTTTGGTAATCCAACTATTCCAACTTGTAATGCCATTTTATAACCTCGATGAGTTAAAAGTCTTAAAAATTAAAAAAGAATCAGCCGAGCTTAACAGGTCCGTTGTATTTTGTTGAGGCTTTATTTAGGCCATCGAATATAAAACTTTCGATAGCATCGCAGGCCGTTTCTAAATACTGTCCTAATTGCTCTTGTTCCTGTTTTGCGAATTTACCTAGCACGTAATCTGCAACATTAAATCTGGGATCTGCAGGGCGACCCACGCCAAGTTTAAGTCTTGCATATTCTTGTGTACCTAAAAGCTCAGAGATATTACGTACGCCATTTTGGCCACCATGGCCCCGATTGAATTGTAATTTCATCGAAGCATAGGGTTGGTCGATATCATCATGAACGACCAGCATGTTTTTCTTATCAATTTTATAAAAATTTAAAAGAGAGACAACAGATTCGCCAGAAAGATTCATGAAAGTTTGTGGTTTAGCTAATAAAACTTCTATAGATTGTTTAGTCTGTGGATGTTCAATTTTAAATCTCTTAGTTTGAGCTTTGTGCTCATCACGATAATCACTGCCACCAAGTGATTTCAGCCAATAATCAGACGCCATAAATCCAATGTTATGACGAGTTTGCGAATATTCTGATCCGGGATTGCCAAGGCCAACAATTAAAAACATAAGAAAGATCCTGTTTTAAGTTATCTATAAAAAAGCAAAAAAAAAGGCGACTGAAACAGTCGCCTTTTGCAAATTCATTAACGAAATAATTATTTTTTCGCTGGAGCTTTTGCTGCGCCTGCTGCTGGAGTAGCTGCCGCTTTTGCACCCGCTGCTGGAGCTGCTGCTGCCGGAGCCGCTGCTGCTGGAGTAGCTGCAACTTCTTCTTCTTGGTCAACAACTGCTGCGATTGTTGTTTCTGGACGAGAAATTAATTTAACGCCAGCTGGAATTGCTAATTCAGAAGCATGTAAAGATTCGCCAATACCTAAGTTAGAAACATCTAAAGTTAAAAATTCAGGAATTGCAGTTGGTAAACACTCAACCTCAACTTGACGAGAAACGATATTTAAAAGACCGCCTTCAGAAAGACCGATAGCTTTACCTTCAACACGAACCTCAACGCTGACGCGTACCGGTTTGTTAAGATCTAAAGCGTAGAAATCAACATGCTCTGGAGTGCGAGTTAACGGATTAACTTGAACAGATTTAATAAGTGCAACTTTACCATTTAATTTTGAATCAGCACTTTTGAAGTTTAAAAGAGCATTCTCGTATGCGCGAGTGTTGTATTTTAAGATTTCGTTAACATGAACTGAAACGTTAGCGTTTTCAATAGAACCATAGACTACGCCTGGAACCATTTTGCTATTTCTAAGACCGCGAGAATTAGCACGACCTGTTTGGCGATTTTCAACATTTAATTCAATTCTTTGTTTCATATAAAGCTTCCTCGTTCTGTAATTTTATAGAGATAATTTTTTAGAAACAATTCTCTTCGAACAATTTCTTTAAAAGTTATTCATTAATTTATAATTCAAAAACCAATTTTTAGTACACTATTTTGACTCATTAATCAAACAAAGAACTGACCGAATCGTGATCGTGAATTCTTCGAATGGCTTCAGCTAAAACTGGTGCTACCGAAATAACCTTAATTTTGCCTGAATCAATCGCTTGTTGGCTCAAAGGAATTGTATCTGTTACAAAAACCTTTGTGATGGGGCTTTCAATAAGTCTTTTTATAGCAGGACCAGAGAAAACCGCATGAGTCGCAACGGCGAACACTTGTTTTGCACCATTTTTGAGTAGGCTGTCAACAGCTTGTGTTAAAGTTCCTGCAGTATCTATCATATCGTCAACAATAACTGCTGTTTTTTGGCTCACATCACCAATTAAGTGCATGGCTTTGGCCTCATTTGGACCAGAACGGCGCTTATCTATAATAGCGAGTGATGAGCTAATGCGCTTTGCAAAAGCTCGAGCTCGTTCGACACCACCAGCATCTGGACTCACTGTGACAAAATCAGTGCCTTCGCCGAATTGATCTTTCCAGGCTCTAGCAAGTGTTGGAATGCCGAATAAATGATCAAATGGACAGTTAAAGAAACCTTGAATTTGAGCGGCATGTAAGTCTACAGAAACAACACGGTCAGCTCCTGCAGAAGATAATAAATCAGCCATGAGTTTAGCTGAAATAGGTGCTCGTGGAGCAACTTTACGATCTTGTCTGGCGTATCCATAGTATGGAATCACAGCTGTAATCGAAGCAGCCGAAGCCCGCTTAAGGGCGTCGAGAATAATAAAAAGTTCCATATAGCTTTGGTTAACGGGTGGACATGTGCTTTGGATCACAAATATATCCTGACCGCGCACACTTTCTTTGATTTCGACTTGTGTTTCGCCATCAGCAAAACAATTAACTTGGCTTTGACCAAGCGGTATTCCAAGAATATCGCAAACTTTTTGCGACAACTCAGTATTTGTATTTCCGGCAAACACTTTAAAGTTGGGCTGTTTTTTTTCCATAGAGTCTCCGTTTATGGATAAATGGTTATTGTTTATTAAGCGTATTTAAAAATTGATTGAGTGCAATGGCTCTGTGGGATTTTTGTATTTTGTACCCTGGGCCAAGTTCGGCAAGAGTTTTCGTTTCACCTTCGGGTACAAAAACAGGATCGTAACCAAAGCCCATTTGACCTGTAGCTTTCTGACTGATTTGCCCTTTGAGAATTCCTTCGAATACGAACTCTTCTCCGGCAGGTGAGTAGACAACAGTTACACAGCGAAACTGTGCCGTTCGTGGAGATACATTTCGAATTTGCATCATCTTTAATAACTTAGCGACATTCTCTGAATCACTTGCGTGAGGACCAGCATAGCGAGCAGTGTGAACACCTGGTAGATTATTCAATCCAGAAACCTCAAGACCGGTATCTTCTCCAAGTACCCATGCATTTGGCTTAAGAGCTCTAAGTGATTTTGCTTTAATACGAGCGTTATCAACAAAAGTTGCACCGTCTTCAGGGCGAGGAACAAATCCTTTGATTTCGCCTTGATGAAAAAGTTGTAGATCCGGTAAACTTTTAAGTGCAAGTTTGTATTCTTCGAGTTTGCCTTTGTTTCCAGTTGCGATCCATAATTCCATAACTGCAGTCCTTTGAGTTATAATCTTTAATCTTGTTATAACATTTTAAGTGGAAAATATTCTCCGATGATTTTTTCTTGGTGTTTGAATAATTCACTACATCCAAGTTCAGCAATCGACATCATATCCATCAGCTGATGTCTTGAGAATGTGCCTTCTTCGGCAGTGCCTTGAACTTCGATAAATTCATGTTTATTTGTAACAACAAAATTCATATCTGTACCGATGTCAGAATCCTCATCGTAGTTTAAATCAAGCAAAGGTATTTGTTTGTCATCAACTTCGTAAAGACCGACAGAAACTGCGGCAACATAATGTTTAAGAGGATTTGTTTTAATTTCGTTTAACGTTTGCAGTTTTTTGAACGCTAAAGCTAAGGCCACAAAACCACCTGTAACAGCAGCTGTGCGAGTGCCACCGTCAGCATTGATAACATCGCAGTCGATGATGATTTGTTTTTCGCCGAGCGCTTTAAGATCAACGCAAGAACGTAAACTGCGTCCAAGCAAACGTGAAATTTCTTGAGTGCGACCACCAGATGCTGTTTTGTCGCGTTTCATACGTGTATGAGTTGATCTTGGTAACATTCCATATTCAGCAGTTACCCAACCCTGTCCGGTGCCCACAAGCCACTGAGGAGCTTTAGCTTCGTAGCTGGCTGTACATAGAACACGAGTGTTGCCAAATTCGACTAAGGCAGAGCCTTCGGCGTAATCAGAAACATTGGCTGTGATTTTAATTTGACGGAGTTGTTGCGGATTTCTTTTATCGGTGCGTGTAAAATGAGTCATATGATATTTTTCCTAAATTATAGTGATAAAGTCACTCTTAATTGCTTTTTGATTCGAAGTTCAAAGAATGATTTTTGAACTCTGAAATTGATTTGACAATGGATTGGGCAATTTGATTCTGGTAGTCATCGTTTAAAAGCTTTTTAGCCTCACTCATATTCGATATATAGCCTATTTCAATCAAGACTGACGGAATCGCTAAGTTTTCAACAACAAAGAATGGCGCACGGCGAATAATGCTTTTGGTGATGTCCGTATTACTTTGTAGAATTTTATTAAAAGCTAAGCTGCTTTGTAATTGTCCCCAATCAACGAGATCGGCAGTCATTTTGCGCACGATTCGGTTTTCTTTCTCGTTGATAGGTGCAATATTTTTTAAGGGCACAAACTCTAGAATTTTTTCTAGAGTTTTTTCAGACGGTTCAATTGACAAACCTTGTTTGAAATAGAACTCCATACCTGAGACTGATTTTACAGGTGATGAATTTGCGTGAATACTGACAAAGAGCTGGGCTTTTTGTTTTTCCGCGAATTGAACACGTTCTTCTAAAGTTAAATTAGAATCATTTTCGCGTGTTAAAAATGTTGTGATATCAGGCTGTTGTTCTTTTAATAATTGTTGAACCTTGAGAGAGAGTTGCAGGGTGATAGTAGACTCTTGAAAAATAGACCGAGTTGCACCTGTGTCAGTACCGCCGTGACCCGGATCAATAATGACTGTGTAGGCCCACATCTTTGATGTAAAGATTAAATTCAAAATGATAAGCAATAAATGCAATGTTATGTTTTTTGTCTTTGTTGTAAACACGATATTCTTATTTAAGCATTGTTTAATGAAAATGAGAAAAAAAAAGACGGCCAGGTAAGGGGGGGGGATCCTAGCCGCCATGGGGGGTACTCATATACAGAGCAAACCTATGGCCAACTTCAAACGCAATTAAATTTGAATTGAACTGTCTAACCTTTTGACAGTGACGTAGATTGATGAGCACTATTTTTGTCGAGTTCGTAAAGAGTCGAGTTCGATATACCGAATAGCATCAAGTGTAAAACAATACTTAAGTTTAACAACAGCGAGGATCTTTTTTATGAACATCAGTCAAACCACCCAAAAACTGCTATTATTGTTAATTGTTGCATCAGCTATCCACTTGAAGACTGAAAAAGTTTTAGCTGCAGATGTTACAGGGGCTCAAATCGAAGCCGAAGAAGCATCAGCTGACGCCGAAGCGGCAAATGCAGAAACAGCAGAAGCTAAAAAAAGATTAGAAGAAGACAAAAAAAAGCGTGAGCAGGCCGTAGGTGAAGCTAAAAAAGCAACTGAAAAAGCTAAACAAACTGAAGCTGAAGCTAAACGTTTATTAGCGCAAATTGAAAAAGAATCGGCTCAAATGAAATTAGAAATCGCTGAAGCCGAAAAAAATCAGAAAACGGCAGAACGTCAAGAATCTGAATTTCAAAATAAAATTAAATTGAATCAAGATAAAATTGAAGCTCTAAAAAAGCAAAAACAAGAGGCTCTTGAAAAGTCACAAGCAGCAGCAGCTGAATCACAAAAAACTGATTTACAAGTTAAAGAAGTCGAAAAAGAAATAGCTAAAGTTCAAGCCGAAACAGCGACATCTCAAAAAAGTGTTGCTGATGAGCAAGCTAAGCAAAGAGCAACTTCGCAAAACTTAATCAAAGCACAAGCTTTATATCAAAAAACGCAAGCCGAGCAAAAAATGAACGAAGCTAAACTGACTCAAGAAGTTGCGCGAACAGAAGCTGAAAATAAAAAAGCCGAAATGGAATCAGCTAAGTACAAATCTATGCTTGATGCCAGCCAAGCAAATATTACCAAACTAACTGAAGAAAATAAGAAGCTGTCTGAGCAATCAGCAGAGTTGCAAAAAAAGCTGAACGAGGACAGAGAAAAACTTAAAGTTATTAAACAATCTGAAGAAACTGCAAAAGCACAAAGCTTGAAAACAAGAGCAGAGCTTGAACAAGTTAAAGCGACTTATCAGCGAGAATCTTCGCAAGTTAATTTAGAAATGGCGCAGCTTAAACGAGCACAAAGTACATTTGAAGTTGAAATTAAGAAAAACGAGTCAGAAATTGATAGACTTAAAAAAGAGTCAGAAAAGTTTAAAAAAGAAAGAGAACAGCTGGCAATTCAAGTTGATAAAATGAGAGCGAAAGCTGAGGAAATGAAAGTTAAAGCCGAAACAGCGAAAGCTATCGCTGAAACAGAAAAAATGAAATTAGATGCTGAGAAAATTAAAGCCGAAACAGCGACAAGCGTAGCGTCTCATAAAGCAACGAGTAGTTCAAGTGTTCCAGCGGTTTCAGTATCGAGCAGTATGAAAGCTATAACACTTAAAAATGATTGCCGTATTAAAGAAAGAGCAGATCAAAATTCAAAAGATTTATTTGTGCTTAAAAAAGGTGGCAAAATTGGAGTCGTTGAATCCTCAGATCGCACATGGGCAAAAGTCGTTAAAGGCAAAATTGTGCCTGAGGGATATGTTTTAAAAAGCTGCTACTAAATTTTTTTGTAACCACCGGGGTTAAGCAACATGTGGGCGATGCATAATTCTTTAAAAGGCTGGACTCTTTATAACCTCTCAGATCGAGAGGTTCAGCTCGTTATTAAAACTTTAACTAAGAACGAAATCAAACTTATACAAGTCTGTCATCAATCGACTTTGAATTGGGAAGCTTTGGATGAGAGACAACATAAGGGATTATTTGTTGATGTCGGTATGAACATCGGTGTCTTTCCCGAGCCTAAAGAGGCTTTAATTGCTGATGACACGGACACTGATTATTTTGTGATTAGACCAAAAAAAGTTTTTCTACCGCGATTACATGATCGTATCGAAAAAAAATTCCCATCGAGTATTATTGGTCAAAGTCAAAATTTTGATACAGAGACTGCTGACTTATCAGTTGGTGGCATTCAATTCAAAGATCTTTTACCAGGCTGGGTTTCGGGTTATTTTTTAGTAAAAATTCAAGATGGCCATGATGTTTTTATGTTGATGTGCTCTCTCGTTGAAGACCAGTCTGAAAATAAACGTGTACAAATCGTCAGCGAAGAATCTGACGTTAATTACGTAAAATATAAAAACTGGCTTGAAAGAATACGCTAAACTTTGTTTTCTAAAATAATCGTGCGTGTAGGAAAAGCAAAATCAATTTTATGTTCTTGTGCTAATCTATATAAATTAACAAGAAAGTACTGAGTCTGCTGTGATTCAGTTTTTATTTCATCTGATTTGTAGTGAAAAACGACAAGTACATTGATAGAACTTTCAGCCAGTTCATTAATTTGAATGACGATCTTATCTTGAAAAATATGTGACTCTTGTTTTAAAAAATAACGAGCAGATTCGCAAAAGCTTTCGATTTGACTCATTTGTGCTGAATAAGAAAAGCCTAGAATTTGTCTAAAACGACAGATGCCATTGCGCTCGTTCATATTTTCGATTTTTTCTTTTGCCACATATGAGTTTGAAAGGGTGACAAGTGAATTGCTTAATGTGCGAATGCGTGTTGATCTAAAACCGACTTCTTCAACTTTGCCCTCGATATCGGCTATTTTAACTTGATCGCCAATTTTAAAAGGTGAGTCTAAGAGTATTGTAATAGTTCCAAAAACATTGGCGACAGTGTCTTGTGCGGCAAAAGCGAGTGCCATACCACCAAGGCCAAGCCCCGCTAAAATAGGTGTAACTTCAGCTCCTAAGTTTTGCAAAATCATCAACGAGCCGATGATGATGACGGTAACCTTTAAGGTTTTAGTTGCAAGAGGTGTGATTTGATCGCTGATTTGCGATTTTGATTTGATCGCAAAATTGTGAATCAATAGTCCCGAAGCCTCTGCTGCAAAGTAGGCGAGTCTAAGTAGGTGAGCATAAGCCGTAATTCTTAAAACCAGTAATAAATACTTTTCAAGTTTAACTGTTAAATCAAGATTTTCGACAATAACCATTCCAATGATAGCAGCGAAAATCCAACTTAAGCCTTTTTCGATATCTTGCTGAATGAAATAGTTAACAAATGACTTGTCTTCACCTAGGCGTAAGCTTTTTTTAATTTTGTAAAAAATAATACGCGAAAATTTATTCAAAAATAAAACGAAAAAAGTTGTTAGAATTAAAGCAATCCATTTCCAATTCTCGATAAGTAACCATTTACTTTGAAGTAAGCTTTGAAATTCGTAAGAGATGATATTAGCAGTATTGTTAAACATGATGAGATCCTTGTGAGTAGTAAACAGTATAAAGCACTAATAACCCGAGAATGATACGGTAAACACCAAACCACTTAAAGCCATATTTAGAAACGATTTTGATAAAGAATTTGATTGCGATGAGTGCAAATATAAAAGACAAAAAAGTGCCGAGTGATAATTGCATCAAACTCTCAGGAGTAATGAGTGATCTGATTTTCCATGTTTTGTAAAGTGTCGCAGCAGTGAGTGTTGGTACCGCTAAAAAAAACGAAAATTCGGCTGCAGTCTTTTTTTCGTAACCCATGATTTGAGCGCCGACAATAGTTGATCCTGATCTAGACACTCCTGGAATCAAAGCGAAGCATTGAATGAGTCCTATTTTAAATGAGTCAATAAGTGTGACGTCATCTTTGTTTTTCTGTGGTTTAAAATAATGGTCAACGAGAATAAAGATAATTCCGCCGATAATTAAAGACCAGGCAACGACAGTCGTGCTATCTAGTAGTTCGTCAATTTTGTTTTTAAGTAAAAAACCTAATCCTAACGCTGGAATCGAACCTAAGATCATTTTTTTAAAAAACTCGATATTAACTGTCAGAAATTTTTTTGAATAAAGCACAACAACAGCCATGATTGCGCCGAATTGAATAATGACTTCAAAGGCTTTTAGAAAATCTGATTGCTCTAACCCCAAATAATGTGAGGTTAAAATAAGGTGGCCTGTTGAGCTCACGGGTAAAAATTCAGTAAGGCCTTCAACAAGAGACATAATAATGATGTGTAAAGTGGTCATAAAGGTAGATTCTGAACCAACAATGACGCAACTCAACCAAAGTCTAGATGCGTTAGTTTCATTTTTTACTATTTTTTTAAGAAAAGGTCAGGATACGATTTCGAGAAATAAGTTGGTTCCAGTTTGGAACTTTAATAATTTAAGACATTGATGTCTGGTTTTATTAAATACTTTTATTTGTAAATTTGTTTTTCACAGGGAGGGAAAAATGATCAAATTCAATTCGGCTAAGGTTTTAGCTTTAGCATTCGCAATCGGTACGGGTTTAACAGCAAATGCTGGTGAGTACCTTATCAAATACAAAAACGAGAAAGCTGTTAATAACATGATCTCTATGGAGTCAGTTAACTCTGGTTTAGAAGTTAAAGGTCTACATAAAGCAGGTCGTCTTGTTAAAGTTAACGTTTCTGAAAAAAATAAAGCTCGCGTGTTAGCGAATATTTTATCAGATAAAAACGTTGAGTATGCTGTTCCGAACTTTAAACTTAAAGCATTTTCTGCTCCTGTTGAAACAGCTGCATTAAAAGAACAATATGCTTTAGCTAAAGTTAATGCTGAGCAAGCTTGGAAACGCGCTGGTAATAAAGGTAGCAAAAACGTTTTATTAGCTGTTATCGATACTGGTGTTGATTACAAACATAAAAACTTAGCTCCGAACATGGTTGCTGGTTTTGACTTCCGTGATAACGATGCTGATCCTATGGATTTAACATCTCAACAAAACCCAGGTCATGGAACTCACTGTGCTGGTATCATCGGTGCAACTGGTTTAGTTGATGGTGGTATTCAAGGTATTTCTCCAGAAGTTTCACTTATGCCATTACGTTTCTTAGGTGCTGATGGTTCTGGTGATTTAGAAGGTGGTATCAAAGCTATCGATTACGCTATTGAACACAAAGTTCAAGTTATCTCTGCTAGCTGGGGAGCTTCAGTTCCTTTATCAACTGCAAAGCCACTTGTTGAAGCAATTGAAAGAGCAGAAAAAGCTGGAGTTATTTTTGTAACTGCTGCGGCGAATGACGGTAAAAACAATGATACAACTGATGTTTACCCTGCAAATGCTGGTACTGCGAACATGATCACTGTTGCTGCATCTGATTCTTCAGATAAAAAACCATACTGGTCAAACTACGGTAAAGCTCGTGTTTCTTTAGCTGCTCCTGGTGATGCGATTATGTCGACTTTACCTGGTGATAAATTCGGAAATTTATCTGGTACTTCAATGGCGACTCCGCTTGTAGCAGGTATGGTTGCTTTCTTGAAAGCACAAGATGCGTCTTTAACTGGTGCTGAAATCCGTTCTTTATTACAAACAACTGGTGCTAAAGTTGATATCGAAACTGCATGTAACTGCCGTGTAGACGCGTTTGCTGCTGTTGATTCATTATTAGCAAAAAAATCATGGATTGTTCCAGCGGCTGCAACTTTAGAAGTTGGCGCAACTCAACAATTTTCATTGAAAAACGCACAAGGTTCAGTTCGTTTCGAATCATCTGATTCAAATATTGCAACTGTATCTGAGCAAGGTTTAATGACAGCTAAAGCACAAGGAACAATCACTGTTAAAGCAGTTGATGCTTCTGGAAATGCTGTAACTTCATTAGATATTAACGTTGGTAAAGTTCAATCAACTCCTCCAGATGATGGTGATAACGGTGGCGGTATGCCAGGTATGCCTGGTGATGGACAATGTCCATTGGGTGATGATCAATTATGTCAAATCATCTGCCAAATCGCACCACAAATGCCTTGGTGTAAACAGTAATCATTTTTTCGCTCTACGCGAAAAGATTGGTTTTAAAACATAATAAATAAAAAGGCCGGTTTATAACCGGCCTTTTTTTTATTTTTAAACACAATGCAATTTTTTCAGTGTCTTTTTGCTCCCAAAATAGTTGGCAAGTTGATTGCTCTATAGGTTCGTGTCGACGACAAAAATAGTCGCGAAGAATTTAAGACACGGTTTATTCCGGTCAAATCAAGGGGGAGTTTCTATGAAGGCAATCAAATCATTAATCGCATTAACTGCGTTGGTACTAGCAGCTGCATCAGCAAAAGCTCAGTCTGGTATTAGCTTAGGTGATCCAGCTTACGGTGGTAATGGATGTCCAGCGGGTTCAGCATCGGTGTCAATTACACCAGATGGTAAGACCCTATCTTTATTGTTTGATAGTTTCTCTGCTGAAGCAGGAAACACAACTGGCCGTCGTGTCGATCGTAAATCATGTAATTTACGTGTTCCAGTTCATGTACCACAAGGTTACTCAGTCGCGATTATTGGTGTTGATTACCGTGGTTTTAATGCTATTCCAGGTAACGGTGCATACACTGAATTAAGAAATGAATATTTCTATGCTGGTTCGCGCGGTCCTGTATTTCAAAAACGTTTTTCTGGTCCACGTGCTGACAGTTACACAGAAACTAACAAGCTTATTGCGACAAGTTTGATTTGGTCTGAGTGTGGCAAGAATGTGATTTTCGCAATCAACTCTTCTGCAACAGCGATGTCAAATTCACAAATGCAACAAACAATGATGACTGTTGACTCTGTTGATATCTCAGCTGGTTTGATTTATTCATTACAATGGAGACGTTGTAATTAATTTGCTTATAACAAGTTAAAAAATAAAAAAGGATGTTGTGATCACAACATCCTTTTTTATTTTGGCCGATTCAATTTATAGCGGATAAAAAGTGATTCTAATATCATATAAAGAATAGTCGATACGGTTAAACCAATTCCCTTAAGAATGGCCCAAGCCTCTGTTGACCAATAATATGCCGCATATGTAGCAAGTACGGCGTGAGCGAGCATAAAAAAAGATAAGCGCAGAGTGATACCGGATAAATTTTGTTTAAAAATTTCAGGAGCTTCAGGATTTTGTTTTTCGATCATTAATTTTAAAAATGGTTTTTTAATAATCCACGATCCAATAAGAAAAACAAACATACCATATTCAAGAATGGCTGGTTGTAATTTAAACCAAATGCCATCATTTAAAAATAAAGATGCTCCACCTAAAACAAAAAGCATTCCATTTCCAATCCAAGTCATGGTGCTGACTTTTTTGAATTTTAGGTATTCATAAATGATTTCGCCAAATCCAAAAACAAGTCCTGCGATAAGTCCGGCCACTGTACCGTATTTTTCTTCGATGACGGTAAAAGCAATAACGGGCAGCAATCCGCCAAAAAAGAGCGATAAAGCTTGTGACTTTGCTTTAGAATTCACAAGCTTGTCCAGAATGAGGTATTAAAATTTCTGCATCTTGCATGCAGAGTGCGCCATTAATAAAACTCATAACAGGCCAACCAGTCATGGTTGTATTTTCAAATGGTGACCAACCAGCTTTTGAAGCAAGCCATGATTTCTGGATGGTCTCAGTTCGTTTAAGATCGACAATGGTTAAGTCAGCATCGTAACCAACTTCGATGCGGCCTTTGTTTTTAAGTCCAAAAATACGTTTTGGATTTTCAGTGACTAATTCAACAAATTTTTCAAGTGGTAAAGATTTTTTAGCCACTTCGTTTAGCATAACAGGTATGAGTGTTTGGACTCCTGGCACGCCAGATGGTGATTGTGGATAGGGTTTATTTTTTTCTTCAAGTGTATGCGGGGCATGGTCAGAGCCAATGACATCAACTGTGCCATTGAGTAAAGCTTTCCATAAGTGCTCAAGATGGCGTTTGTCTCTGATGGGTGGATTTTGTTGAGCTAAAGTACCAAGTCGTTCATAACATTCTGGGCCACTCATGACTAAGTATTGTGGTAAAATTTCAACTGAAGCAATATTTTTATGATCTTTTAGAAAGGTCATTTCTTCAGATGAAGAGACATGTAAAATATGAACAGGTCTGTTGTACTTTTCAGCTAAGTAAATTGATTTTTTTGTAGAAATCAAAGCGCTTTCTTCATCTCGCCAAATAGGGTGATCTTGAGGATTGGCAGAATCTATAGCGATTTGTTTGCGTGCTTTTAGACGGGCTTCATCTTCAGAGTGAATAACAAGTCTGCGTTTTCCACTTTTAATAATTTGTTCAAAAATATCATCCTGATCGATCAGTAAGTTACCAAATGAACTGCCAAGAAAAAGTTTAATACCTGAACAGTGTGGAAGTTGTTCAAGTTGTGGCAGTTGATTTATGTTTTCAGAACTGGCACCAACAAAATAAGCATAATTTGTGTGAGCTCTGTTTTCGCTGCGTTTGATTTTATCTTCAAACAATTCTTGTGTAGTTGTTGCTGGGTTAGTGTTCGGCATTTCGAAATAAGTTGTAACTCCGCCGAGTAAAGCTGCACGAGATCCAGATTCTATATCTTCTTTATGTGTGAGACCGGGCTCTCTAAAGTGGACTTGTGAATCTATAACGCCAGGTAATACTGTTAAATTTTTAAGATCAATAACATTTTCGTACAAATGAGAATCGCATTGTCCAATTTGATGAATACGTCCATTTAAAATTCCGATAGAAGTATTTTCTTGAATAACTTTTTTTTGCAGAGAATTGAAGGTCACTGTTTGACAATTTTTAAGTAAATAAGAGACTTTTTTCATATTGAAACTAAACATACCAGGACAAAGGTCAGGGCGTCTAGCGAGTCTTATTTGTCTAGACCTGTGTCGTAATTTAAATAAATTTAGCTGTATTTGATTTGGTCGCGTTGCATTGTTTTGGGGCTTAATCGACAATAATATTTATATGGGAAAATTCTTGGATTGGTATTCAGCGCATAACGCGATCATTATACAAAGCTTAGCAGTAGTGATTGCATTACTTATTGTTTTTTTTATTTTTAGATTATTCTTTTCTAAGACAGCTGTCGAAGCACAATCAGGGCATCGTATTGAGTTTAATTATGATGTGCTTGAAGATAAAATTAATAAATTACTTGAGCAACATTCGCAGATGAAAGTTGCTGTTTCAAGTGGTGGCGGAGATGTCACACCAGAACAAATAGCAGAAATGAATCAACTAAAAGCCGAGATGACTGAGCTTAAAGATACTCTTTCTAAAAAAGAATCTGAATTGGCTGCAGCGAAAGAGCAAACTGCTGGCTCTGGACAGCCGAATGATCAATTAGATGCGCTCAATAGCAGAATCTCTGAATACGAAAAGCAAATTTCTAAATTAAATAGTCGCCTATCTGAATACGAAATCATTGCTGAAGATATTGCTGATTTACAAAAATATAAATCTGAAAACGAACAACTTAAAAAACAAGTTACAGAAGCATCGCAAGCTCCTAAAGCGGTTGAACCAACTCCTCCGGTTGCAGCAGCAGCACCTCCTCCGGCACCGGCTGCAACTCCTGTAGCAGCTGCAGAACCTGCTGCGCCGGCAGCACCAGCTCCCGCTCCCGCGGCATCCGCACCCACAGCAGCACCAGCAGATGCTGGTGGTGACGGTAAGGGGTTAAGTTTGCAACAAGATGAAATTGATAAATTACTTAATGGGTTTTCGACTGATCCTGCGGCAAGTGAAGCAGCTCCAGCAGCGGCAGCTCCTAAGGCTGACGGTGTTACAGCTGATGAAGCTGAGTCGTTAGATGACTTTGAAAAGAATTTTCAAAAAGGATAAATATGAAAATAATAGTGTTTGGATTAGCGAGTGTGATGTGTTCAGTGGTTTTAGCCTATATTCCGCAAGCCAGTGATGTTAACTTTACATCGCAAATCACAAGAGCTCAAAGTGTTGCTCTGCCAATGACTCAACGTTGGGATGCAGTGATTAAAGCAACTGAGTTAGCAAATGCTGAGCAAATGAAAGAGTTGTTGGATTTATCACGCAGTCGAGATTGGTTTGTTCGTAATGCTTTGTTAGTTGGATTAGACAAAGCTGGTAATGACATGGTTTATGAAAAAGCTGCCAACATGGTCAGCGATAAAGCTCTTGTTGTAAGATCTGCTGCTGTCGATGTGTTAACGCGGTTAAATAGCAAAAAACACCGTGATTTATTAACGCGTGAAATGACAAAAAGTTACAACTTTGTAGGTCAAAAAAGCTTATGGATTCGTTCTCAAATCATGAAAGGGTTATTAAAAAATCCACAATCAAATGAAAAAGAATTCTTTTCAAAAATGCTTTTTGATCAAGATTCTGAAATTGCACAAATGAGTACAGTGGCATTAGAAAAAATAACTAAAATTAAATTTGAAGGCCCACAGAAGCTGGCATCATGGCGCAAGCTTGCTAAAGAAAAAAAATGGTTCTAATTTGGGGGTTGCTCAGCTGGAGTTTCAGCTGCAGGCTGAGCAAGAGCTTTAGTCAAAGCTTGTGAGATAATAATTTCTCGTTCCATACGGTAAAAAATAGATTTTTCTTCAAGTCCGTCACTTGTAACATTTTTAACTTCGGATACAAAATCCTTAAAGACTTCGATTTTTTTCTCAATCGTTACTCTAACGGCATCTCGTCCTTTGTATTTTTGGCCTTTTGCAAAATTAATAACAATTTTATACCGTGAACTTGGATTTTCGGGTTTTTGTTTGTACGGAGGAATCCATCCATCGACGGCTTTAATGTAATCTGTTTCAATGATCCCAAAATCTTGATTTTCGGCAGCTATTGTATATTTAAGAGTCGCATGAGCGGCTTTCCACACGTCATCGTAAGGTGCGAAAAATATTTTTTGATGAGAAGCTTTTTGTAAAATTTCTTCAGGAGATTCAAGTTGTTCGTTAAAAGAACGACAGCTTGAGATAAAAAAAAGAGATAAAATAAAAAAATATTTAAACTTCATATTAAGTGACTCTCACTTTATCTAGAGTTGTGGTGGTCGTCCACTGTTTTTCGATAAAGTGAGAATGAACTTTGTGAGAATCTGCTATAATTCTGCAGCAGAGTGCGTAAAGTGAGTTGCAGCATTAACGAGTTCATCGCCAAGTTCAGCGCTTGACTGTGTTGAACTGCCAATTAAATTGAGATCAATTTTACGTCTTTGCCCAGGTTGCGTGTTGATCGGTAAGTTCGGTAAAGTGAACTCTTGAGGCCATGTTGTTCCGATAATTTCCCACTTACGGTCTTCAAAGCTGATCGTTTGATCTCCGTCTTTGATATCAATTAAATTTGAAATAACTGCTGATACTGCTAAAGCAGAGATTTGTTCTTTATTTGTTGTGAGCGTAGAAGTGGTCGGTAGTTTAACTGTAATGAGGCCACTATTTTTTTCAATTGTCGGCGGGTTAATTAAAGGTAACAAGCTTGTTTGTAAGTTGTTAGAGTTATAAGCAAGCATTGAAGCACTTGTTTGGTCAGCTTCGATTATGGCTGGGTTAAAGTCAGCTTGCTTTTTAAGTAAACTTACAATGTACACAGGTTTTCCGGCGATTGTTTTAAGTTGTAAGTTTTCATTTGATGCGATTCTTTTGACATCAGAAGGGACGAGTTGTCCAGAGAGTGAATTTAGAGCCATTGTCACTTGAACTTCGTCAGCCATTATCGGAGCGCCTTTAACATTTGCTGTAGCATTGAATTTAATTTCTCCTGCTGGCATGTTTAACTGAGTTACAGGCGTAGTGACTGATAAATCTCTGATACTTCCTGATGAAAAATCAAATAAGTTTAAGACTTCGTAAAACTTTTTACCATCTTTAAGTTGACTCACAACTGCTTTGAAAGGAAATCTTCCAGTGAGTGCGAAAAATGTTTTTTGTCCATAATTATTGACCAAGACTTTGTGTTCAGCTTTCTCGAGAGTAATTGGCAAAAAATAACTTTCTTTTTGTTTCGGTAAAGAAACATTAGTTGGAATTTTGACTTCGTTACCAACAATAGTAATTTTATCATCTATAGGTGAAATGACTGAGTCCAAGCTAAAACCAATGAAGTCAGCTTTACTTACAGCAGGTATAACAAGTCCAAAATCCATTTGTTTGTCACCATTTTCAATCGGTAACTGCGTGACTTGTCCCTTGATAGTTGGTCTAGGGTAAATAGATACTTTTTTAAGTTTGATTTGTAGAATGCCAGGGTTTTGATTTATTAATGTTTGGCGAATGTAACCAGCAATATCTACTGTTACGTGTGTTGGTGTTGTCCATAGATTAGAGGGGATGCTAACGGTGCCATTAATATCTGTTTGTAATAAATTGCCAGAGAAAGGCTGTCCTTCGGATAGGCCAATTAAAACTGTGGCTTGAGGTACAGGTTGATTGAGTTCGTTGAAAACTTGAATTGTTGACGGAGCAGATGGCTCAACGCGACTGTACCATCGACTGATTTTAAAGTTGTTCACATTGCTTTGTAGAGATGAGTCGTCGGTTTTTTGAGAGCAGCTCGCTAAAACTGAGAGACTCAGTAAAAAAATCGCAAATGCTTGTGTGTTTTTATTTGTTTTAATCAGGTTGCTTAGCGCATGTTGTTTCATTAGAACTCCTACATAGTGTTTTTGCTCTAGTTTTATATTCTAGAATAATGAGGAGTTGGTCATCTGATTTTGCAGCTTGTTATTATTTTCTGAATTGCGCGTAAACTGTGATTTTAGCGCGACGAGAATAGCTGACTATATTTTCAATAGTTGTTTGCTGTCGCTTTGGTAAATGTTTGTTCATATTGGCTTGAAAAATAACAAGTTGATTGCCAATTCGTTCTAAAATAGCAATGTGACCATGCTGACCGCCGGATCTTTCCCAATTGATGATAAATGGCGTTCTTTCTGGATATGACCAAATATGAGCACGCATGCGCGGTCTTTCGACATCTTCTAAATTAGAGTCAAAACTTTTTGAATCGTAATTTGAAAAATTGCGTTGAGCATACAAATCAAAATCATTGGCAATAAATGAATCATCAGAATAACCTGCGATTTCTAGAACACGCGAGACATAAAAGTTGCAAGCTGTTCCAAGTTTACGAGCTTCGTTGTTTATAATCCACTGTGCGATTTGAATAAATTTAGAGGGCCCCTCTGGTGTAGGAGCTAAAACATCATTTGGATCGTAAGCCTGATTGTTGTTGGTGTTGGGTCTATTAATAGGTCTTGGTGTTGGCGGCTTTGGTCTCAGCGTAGGTCGCTGAGTACTTGGTGCTTGTGGAGACGTCGGTTGTGAAACTTGAGGATCTTGCGTTGTTGTTGTATTTGAAACTGCATTTGTTGATTCAGGCTCGATGTCATCTGTATCAGGAGTTTCAGGTGTTTCCATTTCACTTGGGATACGATTCAACTCTTCAGCAGAAACTTGTTGAAATGTTTTAGCTTTACCGCATCCAGTGAGCGAAAAACTCAATAAAAGAGTTATTAAAATTGATTTCGAATAGCTAATGTTGAACATGGTTAAATCCCCCAAAGAATGCCCCAGGCCATTCATATCATTGGTCATTTGAATTGCAAATCTGTTGGTTGAGTAAGCTGAGCTCGCAGTAAATAATTCTTATGTGTAACAAAAATTGACATAGTTTAACTGTGAAAATCGTCAAATAATTAGACGAATTAACAGAGTCATTTTTGTAGACTAGTTTTAGTTTGAAATAACATCAATTCGTATGACTTACTCGGTTTAAGTCAGGATTTTATTAAGATTAGAATAATTCTGTCTTTTTTATCGTTCTGTGCATACAAGTTGGTGCACAAACACAAATGGTTACAAAGGAGTTTTCTATGAAGTCGATGTTATTCGTTTTATCTTTGGTTACTTTGGTTTATGGACAAGTTCAGGCGGGCACTGCTGAGTATGCACCTGTAACTGAAAAATTTCTTAAAGAACAATGCAAAGGTATTGCATCAGTTGAATCTGAAAACTACACAGAAGTCGTTCGTCCAGTGGCATTAGGTTACGAAGACGTTATTTACACAGTTAATTATTCTGTTCGATGGTATTTTGATGGAGCTCATCCAATCGGTGGTCAAGCGTTAACTCTTAAAGTTGTTCGTCGTGCTGAGGGTGATATGTTTGTTTTTGCAGGGTCACAAAACTCTGATATTTGTGATTTTTCAAACTTACCAACTTACAGCGAATAACTGATTTAATCCTGTTTAAGATATCCGATCTGATCATCGTTCCAGTAAAGCTGACTTTCAGTAGAGCTATATTGGAACGATTCTTTTTCGCCCAGTTGTCTTTGTTGATAGTCATCACATTTTAAACCAGTGACATCGCGAGCGACATGAGTTTTCCAATTGTTAAGCCCACAGTAATGAATCATATTGAGTGATTTAGTCACTTCGTCGGTCAAAGAAACATAACTAGCTTTTTCAAATGCAGTTGTGATTTTTGAATGATCGTCTGCAAGGTTTTTATACTCTCTTAAAAAAATCAAATAGGGCGTTTTACAGCTTTCATCTTCGTAAGCAATAAATTTCCATTTGATGGTATCATTTAAAATATTTAAATGTTGTTCGTAAAAATCACCTTCATGATTGCCGTTACAAGCTTGAAAATAATCACCAGCTAAGTTTTCTGATGCATGTGCTTGTTGGTTAAAAGAAAAAACAGCAATCGAAGTTACAAGTATTCGCAAAAACATTCTAGTTAAAAATGACATTTTAAGCCTCTTAAGATTTAAGTTTTTTTTCGAGTTCGCTCCAACGATCATAGAGTTTGGCAATCTCTTTTTCTAGATTTGAGCAGGTCATGGTTAATTCAGTCAATTTCGAAAATGCAGCTTGATTGGTTGGATCATTAAGCTCGAGCTGAAATTGTGTGAGCTGTGCTTCTTTTTGCTGGATAACACTTTCGATTTTTTCATACTCTAAGGTTTCTTTATAACTTAATTTTTTATTGGATGAAGCTGTTTTGTTAGTTTGTGAATCAGAGACATTATTTTGATTAGATTTCTTAATGTCTTGTGATTCAAAACGAAACCAGTTTTCCCATTGGTAGTAATCAGCAAACTTAATAATTTCACCATCTGGTTTTTGCGTAAAAGCCCAAAGTTCGTTTGAGTTTTGATCTAGAAAAAAGCGATCATGTGAAACTAAGATGATGGCACCCGGAAAGTCAGCTAAACAATCAGCTAAGACATCGAGAGTCTCAACATCTAAGTCATTAGTGGGCTCATCAAGAATCAAAACATGGGCTGAAGTCAGCATCAGTTGAGCTAGCAACAATCGACTTTGTTCGCCACCAGAAAGTTTAGCCACGGGCATATCCATCTGAAACGAATTAAAGTGAAAGCGGCTTAAATAACTTTTAGCATAAACTGGTTTACCTTGAAAGTGAACGTAATCACCCTCTGGACAAATCACTTTCAGCACAGTCGTGTTTTGATTTAAGCTTTCTTTGCCTTGTTCAAAATAATTGATTTGAATATCTGGATTAATGAAAATTTCACCAAGAGTGGGTTGTTCTTGGCCCATCATTAACTTAATCAGTGTCGATTTACCACAGCCATTGGCGCCGAGTAATCCAATACGCGCTTTGGGACGAATCATTCCGCTCAGATTAGCAAACAATGGATCAGCCATATAAGATTTTGTAACATTTTTAAGTTCAATCAGTTTTTGAGGAGAATGACCTTCTTGTGAAAAATCAAAATCAGCTCGTCGTGTTGTGTTTTTGTTTTCAAGTTTGTTAACTTCGTCAATGAGATCGTGAGCGCGATTTTGACGAGCTTTTTGTTTTGCGAGTCTGGCTTGTGGACCGCGTGCTAGCCAGGCTTTTTCAATGAGCATTGTATTGCGACGTTTTTCTTCTAATTTTCTGAGAGACTCAAGTAACATGCTTTTTGTTTCAAGAAATTGTGCGTAATCACCGTATGATTTTATTAAACCATCTGGATTGCGAGGATCTAAATCAAAAATAGCATTACATGTATTTTGCAAAAAAGCTCGATCATGCGTAACAATTAAAAATGAAATTTCATTTTCATTTGAAATAAAATCCTCAAGCCAGAGTATGCTTTGAATATCAAGGTGATTTGTCGGTTCATCTAATAAGAGTAAGTTTGGTTTTTTGATAAGTTCTCTTGCCAAAGCGACTCTTTTTTGCCAACCACCAGATAATTGTGAAACAATGGTGTTTTCAGCCAGAGGCATTTGATCTAGAGAAAGTTTTTTTATAAGTTCATAGGCATATGCGATATTGAGACCGTCGTACTCATCATCTGTGGCTGAAATAAGTGTTTCGTAAATTGTTTTGTCAGATGTAAATTGTGGTCGCTGTTCTAAATAACCTAAGCGTAAACTATTCGAAAAAGACAGCTGACCAGAATCAGGTTTGATTTGACTGTTTAAAATTTTAAGTAAAGTTGACTTGCCGGCACCATTGGGTCCGAGTAAACCAATTTTTTGATTGGTATCAATTGAAAATGAGATTTTTTCAAAAAGTGTTTTAGATGCGAATTCTTTTGAGATTTGATAAGCCGAGATTAGATTTGCCAAGAGTAATGTCCTTTTCTAATGCAAAGGACATTACAGCCTATAATGCGCTAAATTGGCAAACTGTATCGACAAATTCGATAGATCACTTGAGTAAATTGACTCATCATGTTTCCGGTATTGTACTGAATTTGATATTTCTGACATAGAGCTCGTACTTTTTCAGCAATTTCTGCATATCTGCGAGCAGGAATGTCCGGAAATAAGTGGTGTTCAATTTGGTGGCTTAGGTTACCTGTCATAATATGTAAAAGCTTACCGCCAGATAAATTTGAAGAGCCTAAAATTTGACGAACATACCAGTGTCCTTTGGACTCATTGTGGATAACGTGGCGATTGAATAAATAAACTTTTTTCGTGAAATGGCCGCAAAAAATAACTGTGAATGTCCAGACATTGCGAATGATGTTAGCAACAAAATTGCCAGCCACAACACCTAAATAGTTAGGACCTGCAATAATAGGAAAAAACAAATAATCTTTTACGAATTGAAAACGAATTTTTTTCAAAACAGGCTTGAGATCTTGTTTAAACTTATTCCAATGCGTTTTGCTTTTAAAAACTTTACCGAGTTTGAGTTCTTGAATTGCAATTCCCCACTGAAAAAATAAAGCAAAAACTACAGTATAGAGGGGTTGAAAAATATTTCCGATTCTCCATTTTTGTTCTGGAAAAAGACGTAAAATGCCGTAACCAATATCATCATCTAGACCTTTGATGTTGGTGTATGTATGGTGTTTATAATTATGGCTGCGTCTCCAGTTGTCAGCCGTGCCTGCGATATCCCATTCATATGAGTTTCCATTAAGTTCAGGATCTTTCATCCAGTCGTACTGTCCATGAATAACGTTATGACCTAATTCCATGTTTTCTAAAATTTTTGATATACCAAGAATAAGAGTTCCAAGTATCCAAGTCGGAGGAAAAAAACCAAAAAACAATAAAGCTCTTCCCGAAAGTTCAGTATAGCGAACAGCTGCTAAAACACGACGAATGTATTTGGCATCTTTTTCACCAACAGATTGAGTGACTTGTTCTCGAATTTGATCAAGCTCATGAGCAATTTCACTGAGTTGTTTATCATTAAGATGTAATGAAGTAGTTGTCATATTAAATGATCCTTTTATAAGTTTTCGATTTCGACGTCAGATTTTAAATGACTTACACAGAGTTGAATTTCATCAAAGTCTTGCAAGCTTTTTTCACCAGTGAGTGCGTTTTCAGTTTGCCCAGAGATTTTAGTGCAAGTGCATGTCTTACATATACCCATTCGACAGCCATTTTTTGGATTTAGACCATGTAGTTCAAGTGCTTCAAGTAAAGTTGTTTTGTTTGAAATAGTGTAGGTTTTGCCGTTGTATTTTAGACTATGAAACGATTCGGCATCTGTGGATACTTTTTTGACTGATTGAGCTTCAGCCAAAAAATGTGCAGCATGATCCGCAGTGAGTTCTTGAATGCGATTGATAAATCCCTGAGGACCGCACGCTATAACGATAGACATGTTTGTTAAGTGAGAAAAATGCTCAGAAGTAGGTGTTTTTGATAGAGTTGTTTGTTCATTAAGAGCATAAATGTGAATTTTAAGTTGTGGGTTTAAAGCGGTCAGTTTTTGAAATTCAGCTCTATAACAAACTTCATCACTGTGGTTGACCCAATAGTGTAGAGTTATATTTTTGTTTTGCGATTGAGAGCTTGTGAGCAAACTTAAAAACGGAGTGATGCCGACGCCACCAGCACAAAAAACATATTGATTTGATTGTGGGATATGATCCCAAGTTAAATGACCAAATGGCTGACTGATTTCAAGAATGCTTCCCACTTTAATATTTTGGTTGAGTGCAGAACTTAAGAAAAATCCATTTTGTGGTTCATTTGTGTGAGCATCTTTGATCGTTATTGAATAAAGATTTCGGCCGAGTTTAGTCGGACTGTAAGTTCGTGTGACGTTTCTTCCGTTGATGGCATAAGTGACTAAAATATGCTGACCAGGAGTAAATTTTTTAAAATTAAAATTAGGTTTGAAGTAAATCGTTTTAACGTTCTTGGCTTCGGTTTTGATCATTTTTACACGAGCAAAAATACGTTCTAGTGAGAACGTTGGGATAAACTGGCGAATCCAGTAGTCAACGACAGCTGGTTTAAAACCGACTTTATTTAATTTGTAGCTTAATGGGGTTGAAAATTGATATTTCATAAGGCCCTCTTATATATTACTATACACTTGTATATACAAGTGTATAGTAAATAATTGTTAGGTTTTCGTCGAGAAAAAGGGCTGCATTTTGATAAATGTCATGCTAGAAGGTCCCATGGCAAAATCTGTACATGCTGCAGCAAAAAAGAAAGCTAAAGCTAAAACTGAAGCTAAAACTCTAAAAGATGACTCAAACGCTCGTGGTTTACAGGGGCGTAAAGCTGTTATCAGTCGCGAAGACATTATGAATGCGGCTTTAGAGCTTTTGGGTCCGCATCGTAGTATTTCGAGTTTGAGCTTGCGTGAAATTGCACGTTCTGCAGATATCGCTCCGAACAGTTTTTATCGTCACTTTAAAGATCTAGATGAGTTGAACTTAGCTCTGATCGAATTGGCAGGGCACTCTTTACATAAAATTGTGGGTGAAGCAAGACATCGTGTGACTTCAAATCGCAGCGTGGTGCGCACGTCAATTGAAGCTTTAATGGAAATGTTAAATGCAGACCAAAAATTATTACATATTTTGTTAAGAGAGGGAACAGTTGGCTCTGATAATTACAAAAAAGCTGTACAAAAAGAATTACAGTTTTTTGAAGATGAGCTTTGTATGGATCTTATTCGGTTATTAAAAGCGAGTGGATATCAAATTAAATATCCAGACTTAGTTGCCAAAGCTATAACGAGATTAGTTTTCACAATTGGCGTCGATATCTTGGATAAACCTAAACAAGAACAACCTCCTGTTGTTGAAGAATTAATTAAAATGATTCGCATGATTATCATTGGTGGAGTTTCAAAATCATGAAAAAAATAGATAAAAATAAATTAATCGAGAAAATCAAAATTCAACTTGAGCAAGACTTTGAAAAACTCAAATTGGCTGCACTTGCGACATACGAAGATGCGACTCACGAGGAATCTAAACCCGAGAATGAATATGATACTCGCGGTTTAGAAGCGTCATATTTAGCCGGAGCGCAGGGCAAAAGATTGGCTGATATCGAAGAAGTTTATGCATCAATTAAATTTTTAAATGTCAAAAACTTTACTGAAAATGATCCCATCGAATTGTCTGCACTTGTCGAAGTGGACCTTAAGGGTAAAAGACAATTTTTATTAATAGCGGCAAAAGGCGGCGGAGTTCACGTTGAGTTTGAAGGTCTATCGATTCAAGTTATTGCAAGTTCTTCACCTCTTGGTGAAGCCTTATTGGGTCTTAAAAAAGACGATGTTGCTGTGATCGATAGCGGTCATCGTGAAATTGAATACGATATTATTAATGTTTGGTAATTTTATATTTTATAAGAAAGAGTATTTGCAAAATGATTAGTACAAGTAATATCAGTTTACGTTTTGGTGGAAAAAAATTATTTGAAGATGTGAATGTTAAGTTTTCTCCGGGAAATTGTTACGGTTTGATCGGTGCTAATGGAGCAGGTAAATCAACTTTTTTAAAAGTTCTATCAAAAGAAATTGAGCCTAACACCGGAGACGTTATTATACCGCCCAAAGCGAGACTTTCCGTTTTAAAGCAAGATCACTTTGCTTATGATGATTTTACTGTGATTGATACAGTTTTAATGGGCAATAATCGTCTTTACAACATTATGAAAGAAAAAGATGCTTTATATAATAAGCCTGATTTTTCTGATGCAGATGGTGTGCGTGCTTCAGAACTTGAAACTGAATTTGCAGAGCTCAACGGGTGGGAGGCTGAATCTGAAGCTGGTGTTTTACTAGCTGGCTTAGGACTTGGTACTGAAACTTTCACTAAACTCATGAAAGAATTGAACGGTGGCGAAAAAGTTAAAATTCTTTTAGCGCAGGCTTTACTAGGTAAACCAGACATTTTGTTATTAGATGAGCCGACGAATCACTTGGATATTTATGCAATTAATTGGCTTGAAAACTTTCTTTTAAATTTTGAAAATACAGTCATTGTTATATCGCATGACCGACATTTTTTAAATAAAGTTTGCACTCATATTGCTGATATCGATTACGGAAAAGTCACAACTTACACCGGTAATTATGATTTCTGGCGCCAAGCCAGTGAATTACAACAACGACTGTTGTCAGATCAGAATAAAAAAAGCGCTGACAAGGCCGAAGAGCTTAAGGCATTCATTGCCAGATTTAGTGCGAATGCCTCTAAATCGAGACAAGCTTCATCTAGGCAAAAACAACTCGAAAAACTAGAGTTTAATGAATTGCCAGCATCATCGCGTAAGCAACCTTACATCGGTTTTGAAATGAAGCGTGAATTAGGCCAAGATGTTCTTGTTGTTGAAAATTTGAATTTAACATACGAAGGCCAACTCATTTTAAAAAATATCAATTTCAGAATTAACAATGGCGAAAAAATTGCGTTTGTTGGTAAAAACGATTTAGCTAAAACGCTTTTATTCGAAGTTTTATCTGGAAATTTAAAACCAGATTCTGGAACTATTAAGTGGGGTATTACAACAGCAGTGAGTTACTTTCCAACGGATAATTCACAATTCTTTAAAGGTGAAGAAGAAAACCTAGTGAATTGGCTCAGACAATATTCAGATGAGAAAGACGAAACTTTTTTACGTGGCTATTTAGGTAAAATGTTGTTCAGTGGTTCTGATGCCTTGAAAAAACCTAATGTTTTATCTGGCGGTGAAAAAGCTCGCTGTATGTTTTCTAAAATGATGTTATCAGGTGCCAATGTGTTAATTATTGATGGTCCGACAAATCATTTGGATTTAGAAAGTATTACAGCCGTCAATGAGGGCATGAGCCGCTACAAAGGTTGTATTTTGTTTACCAGCCATGATCACGAACTTATTCAGACTGTGGCAAATAAAATTATCGAAATAGATCAAGAAGTCATTTTTGACGATCGATCAACTTACGAGGATTATTTACTCAAAACTAAAAATATAGACGAAAAATAAATAGAATAAAAAAAGCCTCATTAAAACAAATGAGGCTTTTTTTTAGTTTATAAATTGAATAAACTATTTAGTTGTTTCTGGAGTAACAACAGGAGTTGTTGCAGCTTCAGTTTTAGCTTTAGCAGCTTTTTTTGCTTTTTTGATTTGAGCATCAGTTTCAGCAGTTTTTTCTTCAACTTTTGCAGTTGCAGCAGCTTTTTTCTCTTCAACTTTAGCTGTTACTGCAGCTTTTTTCTCTTCAACTTTAGCTGTTACTGCAGCTTTTTTCTCATTCATTTTGTGAGTAGCAGTTTTTTTGTGGTCATCAGCTTTTTTAACAGCAGCATTTTTTTGTTCTTCTGCTTGTTGAGTCGCAGTTTGAGCTGTGTTTTGAGCAGATTGTGTTGCTGCTTGAGCTGTATCTTGAGCACCTTTTTTAGCAGTATCAGCAGTTTGTGTAGCTGCTTTTTGAGTGTCTTCAGCAGCTTTACCAGCAGCATTTTTTAAGTTATCCATTGAGAAGTCGGCTTTAGCTGCAATAGAAACTAAAGAAGCAACACCAAGAATAGCTAGTTTGTGAGTCATTTTCATAATTTTCTCCTTTTGTATAAAGTTATACGATTAAAGCAAGAGCTCTATTTTAGAGTCAAATTAAGATCTTTTAATTGATGCTAGGGGATAAGTTAAATTTTAGGCAGTTGGCAGTGTGAGTTTAAAGCAAGCGCCACCGAGTTCAAAAGGACTATCTACAAGCTCTAACTTTGCATTCATTTTTTCAGCGACTCTTTTTGAGTATGAAAGCCCAATGCCTGTGCCGCCTTCGTTAACTTTAGTGGAAAACATAGGTTGAAATATTTTATTTTTAAGATCAGTCGGAATGCCAGGACCTGAGTCGACAATGAAAACTTCAACGTGATGGCTATAATTTTTAAAATGTATTTGAATTTGGCGTATGTCTTGTGATTTTAAAACTTCGACTGCGTTTTTAATCAAGTTTGAAAAAATTTGTCCTGTTTCAATAGGTAAGCCAATAACTTCTTGAATTTCAATATTGTTTACAACTGTGATCTCGACAGCATTTTTAGATAGTAAGTGCTCAAGCAATGTTGTGACTTCATTGAGAGTGCTGACAAGATCGAACCGACGAATATTTTTCACATGATCTTCGATGATCATCGAGCGAATAGATTTGATAATAGCTGATACTCGATTGATAGCTCGGGTTGACTTATCGTAGTGCTTTTGAATGTCTTCTGGTGATACACCAGATCCAGACTGATTTTTTTTATAAATTTGCTCGACCGAAGTTGTTAAAACAGTGAGTGGGTTAGCGATTTCATGCCCAATGCTCGAAGTGAGTTCACCTAAAAGCGCTAGCTTAGAAGACTTTTCAAGTGCAGCATCTTTTTCAACGAGTTCAAGAGTTGATTTTTCAATTTTTTTCAAAAGCTTGATAAATAGCGAAAATCCTAACGATAAAGAAATAACAAATGAAATAAACAATATCCAAATGTACTGTTGAACTCCTTTTTCAAAATACATTAACCGGTCGTTTAAAATTTTTTTCAGAATTTTAAGTTGTTCTTGGCGATAGGACATGATTTCTTGCAGAGTCGCATAAACAATGTCTTTATCCTTGATGTCTCGAGTGACCAACTTTTCGATTTTGTGCAGAATAGGGTCCCAATCGCGAGTGCTATACATTTTATTTTGCGTGTACTTCGAAGTCGCGATTTCAGCTTCGATTCTAAGAATGCGCTCTGAGACTTTTTCTAGGTTTTCACGCATCTCTCGGTTGAAATAGATCCAGTCTTCGTTTGTACGTGATTCAATGGCGTTTAAATGATAGGTATAAATGTTTTGTACAATATTAGGTAAATTATGAGTGACAAGCTGACCTAAGTAATAAGATTCAGCTGTCGGATCTAAAATGATTTCTTGCTGATCAGAAGTGTCGTCATTAAAGAGAACCCATTTGTGCAGCTTGTATTGTGAATTTAAAACCTGAGTCTCGTCATAATTTGCAATGTAGTTGGCACCTATAACTTCAGCTTTAACTTGTCTAACGGACTCATTTTGAAAAAGACTGACTTGAGTCAGTAAAATAATTGTTGGTGCAGAGGCCAGAACAAAAATAATAAAAGCTAATATTAAAATACCTTTTTGTTTTATCAAACGTGGCCCCTTGTATCTATAGCCTATATACAGTGCTGTCTGATTACAATTTATTATTTTAGAGCAAACCGTCAGGTATCTATTTCATGTCAAATACTTAGACACCTAGTTTACTGGAGTTCTGTTGCTAAATCGATTATAAGTGTAACTTTAGAGGTTTCACTATGGATGATCTACGTAAACAAGTTGATTTAATACATGATGACTTATTTAAATTATTTATTCAGCGTATTAAATTAACAGAGAAAATATGGATCGAAAAAATACAATCGAACGCAAATTATGTAGATCTCAGTCGCGAACAATTCTTGATCCATCAGCATGATCATTGCTCTGAGTTTGTTGCTAATCCTGAAATGAAAAAAGCGTATCATTTTTTTATTGAGCAACTTATTAACTCGAACAAAGAATACTTAAAAAAATATATAGAAAACTATAAAAAGGCACCACATGCAGAATAAATTTGAATTACTTTTACCAGTCGGCCAAAAAGAGATGGCATTAGCTGCAATCCATAACGGAGCAGACGCTATTTTTGTTGGATTTCCTGGATTCAATGCTCGTGGTCGTAGTCATGACTTTGAAGTTGAAGAACTTAAAGATATTATTGAAACTTGCCACCTTTATGGAGTTAAGGTCAATCTTGCATTCAACATTGTTATATTTGAAACAGAGCTTGAGCGAGTCGTTGATTCGCTCAATAAAATTTTACCACTTAAACCAGATGCGCTCATTATTCAAGATTTAGGACTTGTGCAAATTGTACGAAAGATGGCTCCTCATCAGCCAATACATGCATCAACACAAATGACAATTACGAACGATCTAGCTATCAATTTACTATCTGATTTGAAAATAAAGCGTTTTGTTTTAGGTCGAGAAAACTCTCTTTCTGAAATCAAACTCATTCGTTCGCAGACAGATAAAGAGCTCGAAGTCTTTGTACATGGCGCCTTATGTGTATCGTACTCAGGTCAATGCTTTACTTCTGAAACATTAGGTGGACGTTCAGCAAATCGTGGTCAGTGCGCGCAGAGTTGTCGTTTTAGTTATGATTTAATAGTTGACGGTGAAGTTAAGCAAAATCTTGATCGTAATTATTTAGTTTCGCCACAAGATCTTTGTGGTCTTTCAGAAATTCCTGAATTGATGAATATAGGTGTTGAGAGTTTTAAAATCGAAGGTCGCCTAAAAACGCCAGATTACGTTGCGACTGCGGCGCGCTCATACCGTGCAATTATGAATAAGACTTTAGATCAAAATCAAATCAGTCGTGATCAAGTTGAAACATATAAACGTGAAATGGCAGTTCAGTATTCGCGCGGCTTTTTTACAGGCTGGTTGCATGGAGTTGATCATCAGCGTTTAGTGAATGGAACATTTAGCTCGCATCGCGGAGCTCAAATTGGTCGAGTTATTGACTACACTAAGGATTCATTAACTATTCGCTTGGACAATCCTGTCGAACTCGAAAACGGTGATGGATTATTGTGGGTTTTGCCGTTTAGTCAAAATCAAGCTCATAAAAATCAAAATGGTAAAGAAAATCGCGAAAAAGGCAGTTTCATTTTTTCGGTTCATAAAATTAATAACACAACTGTTAAAGTTGGAATTTCAAATCAACAAAATATTGATAACTCAGTTGTTAACTCGTTAGTCTATTTCAATCACGACAAAGAACTTAAAAAAGAAATCGCCAAGTCGTATACTGACAAAAACGACGTTAAGCGCATACCTGTGAGTTTTTTAATTGAACTGCAAATAGACCAAAAAATGAAGTGTACAATTACAGATGGTTTTTTTACATTCACTGAATTGTCTGAGGCGAGTTTGCAAAAAGCACAAACAAAAGCAATAACAGAAAAATTTATTCAAGATGAATTATCAGCGTTATCAGCAACAGCATTTATTTTTGATAAAATGAGTTTGAATTGGATCGGTTCAGAAAAAGATCTATTCATTACACAGAAAGAAATTAAAGTCTTAAGACAAAAATTGTCAGATTCACTAACCGAAGCTCGTAAAAATCACTATATTAATAAAGAATTGCCAAAACACATCATTGAAAACAACTTACCAACTTTAATGAGCTCAGTACAAGAGCAACATCAGATTATCCCAAAAGTTACGCCTAAGATGAATATTCTTTTGCGCAGCAAGGAACAAGTCGATGATGTCATTTTGTATTTCAAAGATAATTTAAATTATCAAAATCATGTAGACACGATCATTTTAGATTTTGAATTTGGTCGTGATTATAGTGGATCTCTTGAAAAGCTCAAAAATCATAATTTAAAAACAGGTCTTGCGACAACGCGAATCCTGAAACCGCAAGAATATCAGAATTTAAAAAATATCAAAACATTAAATCCTGATGTTATTTTAGTTCGTAATTTAGGCGCTTTACATTATTTTACCAATACGAATGTTTTTAGTGGTGAGTTACGTGGAGATTTTAGTTTAAATGTGACGAATCATCTAACTGCTGAATATCTTTTAGCGAAAGGTCTCAAAACAGTTTGTGTTTCGTATGATGTCAATGCAGAGCAAGCTTCATTACTCATAGATAATATGCAATCACAATCAATTGAATTAACAATCCATCAAACAATGCCCAGCTTTCATATGGAACATTGCGTATTTGCCGCGTTCCTCAGTCAAGGCAGCAGTTATAAAGATTGTGGCAAGCCTTGTGAAAAGCATAAAGTTCAGCTTAAAGATCAATTTGGCCATTACCATTGGATTAAGCCAGACCAAGAATGTCGCAATACAATGTTCAATGCTAAGGCGCAGACTGCTCTTAGTTATTTACCTGAGTGGAATCAGAAAAACATTTCTACTTATCGTTTCGAAGCGCTCGATGAACATGGGCGTGAGTTGACAGACAAAATAGATCAATACTTAAAATATTTAAATAAAGAGCAGGATTTAGCGACTACACTAAGGTCTTTATCTGCCAATGAAAGCTATGGACTTTCGGCAGGTAATTTATCAAGAACACAAGAGTATCAGTCTAGAAAAAAAGAGTTTTAATTCGAAAGATTAAAAATATGCTATTGTTTAACAATCAACGAAAGGATTGTGAATGGTACGCTATTCTTTAATTTTATTATTTCTTTTACAGAGTTGTGTGAGTACGCAGGAAATCAATAGATCCGTATCACAAGATACCCAATGCTCAAAGTCTAATGTTCAAGCTTGTTATGAATTTGATCGCATCAGTTTTGTTCGTAATAAAGAAGAAATTAAATCTGTCGAAGAGTTAAGACGTGGTCCAAAATTCGATCCTCAATTGACAGAATCAGAGCTTAAAGAAAGCACGATTTTTTGTCGCTATTATTATCATGAGTTTTCATCAGAGGGCAGCGCTAAGTTTATGTGCGCTAAAACCAATAGTTTAGGTGAGCTTTACAATGAAGATGGTGACATTGTTAAAGAGGCCAAATCAATTGCAACAGATAAAATGAATTTACGTGTTAAGCTAAACGGTCAAGACGTTGCTGTTGAAGAGGGTGCTTTACTTGGTGAAAATGGTTTGCCTTTAATTGAAAAGAAAACGGCAAAATCAGGAAAAATTAAAGAAAAACTCATTGAAGGAGATTTAATAAAAGTTAAATATTTTATTGATGAAGACCAAACCAGCGGACATGTTAAGCGTCAAAACATTGAAATGGAATCGCAAGGTGCTCGTGTTCAATTATCGAATGTTTTTGTGGGTCCTTCAGAGCTATCTAATTTGCGTTGGACAGAAATCTTTACTGAAGTCGCAAGCACAAGATTATTTTGGACTTTAGGATTTCCAGCTGATCGCACTCAGCCTATGAAACAAGTTGTTTGTTTTGGCTGTAATCAGCATCCAAAGGATCAAGTTGATGAAGACAAAAACTTAGTTTCGATTTTTAAAACAATCAGCTTAGAGAAAAAATACAAAGCTAAAAAATTAAATGATACGGCTAGCGTAGAAGCCATGACGCAAGCCTATTTAAATAATAAATGGTCAGAGCAATCTAAAGTTGAGTTTGAAGAACTTATTTTAATGTCGCGCTTAGTGGGCTATTCGAATGCGGCAGAATCACAAAACCGTTTAGTTTGTGATAAAGACAATTATGATGGTGATACTAAGACATGTTCTCAGCCAATTGCATTGATTCAAGATTTAGGTGGCAGCTGGGCATGGCGCTTAGATGGTCTGTTTGATAAAGCTTTTGGTATGATAAAATTCAAAGGCAAGCCACGCGGCGATTTTAAAAGATATTCAAAAAATAATATTTTTAAGTCGGGTTGTGAATTAACATTTCCATTTGGAAAAACAGACTCTAAGTCGCAGTTTCAACTCACTCGCATCAGCGAAGCTGGCCGATTAGCTTTATTGCGTCGATTAGATCAGTTAACAGATCAACATATATATTCATTATTTGAAGTCGCTCGATTTGGAGATATTGAACCAGAGTTTCGTGACAAACAAAAAGGTAAAACTATCGAAGAAAAGCGTGCCCAAGTGGTTCAATTATGGGCTAACGCTTTGAAAGATAAAATTTCTGAAATTCGTAATGCTCGCTGTAATTAGAAACAATAATTAGCAAAGTACTGTTGAAAATTTGTTGAGCTCCAAGCTGAAGTATCTATGCTCTTTAAAGGGTGTAAGTCTTGTAAGTTTTGAGCTCTAATTGAACCGTCCGTATTGTATGAGTATTGCGATGGTACAGCGGCAAACTGTGGGATCAGCATGTTAAGTTGTGTTACGACTTCAGTGCCACTTGAGTTTACAACCACAAGCTTTAAAACCTGATAAGAGTTTGATGAGTCATTTAAATTGATTAAGTAACCAACGCTTGTGCTAAGTGATGTAGTTAACTTTTCAGTTTCAGCGTATGTCGTAACAGCTTTTGTCGATAAGTCATAAACTGAAATATCTAGAGGAGTGTTGTCATAAACGATCTGGTTATTTGAGACTTTCCATTTATATAAAAGAAGTCTGTAACCAGATTGTTTTACTGTAGATGATATAGAGTTAAACTTGAGTTTGATATAATTTGGATTGATTGATCCGTTTGCATATGCAGCAGCTGATATATTAAGAGAAATTAAAGAATTAGAGTTTTGAGCACATGAGGCTAGAACTTTTTGAGTTGTGCTTGTCGCAGACGCTGATGTCGTGCCTGACTTTGAAGTTCCGCAAGAAGTCAGAACGAGTAATGACATTAAGGCCATTGTGATTTTAAAAGCTTGGTAATTTGTGTTCATATACCCCTCCTATTTTCAATTAAAGAAAATACTTAATGAATAGAAGAGCACTCTTTGTGCCAGTCTCATTCAGAGAAATCTGGTCTAACTCGTACATGACGCACTTAAAATGTAAATTATTGATGTTGATTCATTATGAATGAATCAAACTGTGACAGAGCGAAAATTGCTAACATTGACACTATAGTCATGCAGCGTTTTGGTTTTTACTCTGCGAGATGTTAGGTGATGTTTGTTTAATAGGAAGTTCTATAATGGCTTTAGTGTTTTGTGCATTAAAATCAAAATATAATTTACCGCCATGGCTCTCAATTAACCCTTTGGATAAAGATAATCCCAGGCCAGTGCCTTTTCCGATTTCTTTAGTCGTAAAAAATGGCTGCATGAGTTTTTCTCTGATATCAACGGGTATACCATGACCAGAATCTGTCACAGATATAGAAACTACATTTTCTTTTTGCATGACTTCAATTTCGATCCACTTGTCTGCTGTGTTTTCAATAGCATCGTGTGCATTGTTGAGTAAGTTCAGCAGTACTTGACTGACTTGAACGCTTCTGCAATCGATAACAGTCAGGCTATCTGTGTTAATTTTTCTGATTTGGATGTTGTCATTCTGTAAACGTGCTTCGCAAAGTGAAAGCGTATCATTTATTATATTAGAAACCAGAGTTTGCTCATAAGGATCTTTTTCGCCGTCGCGGGCAAAATTTCGTAACCCTCTAACAATGCTTGCAATTCTATTAACAGTATTCGTGATCGAATCAATTTGATTGTTCATAAATTTTTTATCTAGCTTGTCTTTAATAAAATTATTTTTAAGAATCTGTGATTTTACTTTTATGATGGCCAGAGGATTGTTAATTTCATGCGCTACACCAGCTGCCATTTCGCCAAGTGCCGCCATTTTAGCATTATTTTCTGCTTTGATTTTTTGATATTCAAGTTCTTTTTCTATAGCTTTTTGTTGTGAGATATCGAGTGATATAATCACGATGTCTTTGTTTTCTAAACGGTTTAAAAAAACAATATGCTCTTTGTTTCCATCTTCTGTATTAAAGCTGATTTCTTTAACTAAGAGCTTTTGTTGCGCATCTTTTTGAAGTTCGTTAATTAATTTTGGAATTTCCTCATCAGGGCGTTGTTGGCCAACAGGTTGATTGAGAATTTGATCGAGCTTTAGTCCTGACACATGAGCCACATTATTGTTAGCATGAACATACTTACCATTTCTAACTAAAGAAATAGCTCCTGGGAAATTATTAATTATTGATTGCAAGTCCTGTTCAGTATTGGTTGCAAGTCTCCAGAGATTCAGTTGTGATTTTCTTTGTCCAACTAAAAATAGAAAGAACATATAAACAGATATCGGCTCGATGACGTTGTGCCAATTGTTTTGTAAGGCTTTTACAAACATGACATGTGTAGGATACAAGAGAATTAATTGGTAACTTAAAAACAAAATTAAAGAATTGCCAAGACTTTGTGTGGCTCCTGACATTATAGCGGCCATAACCATATATCCTAGAACTCTGTTGAATCCTGCGGGATCGTATAATGTGATACTATCATAAATAAACGCTGCCCAACTGAAACTTTGAATACAAGCTATAACGAAATACAATATGAAGTTTTTTGAATTAACCTCAGTCTGACTTTTATTAAAGAAAAAACGAACTAAGCTAAACGCAATAATAAATAGTAAAGACCATTGCCCATTTTGTGAATTCAAATTCGTTTCGTGAAGAGCGTAAAATACAGCGGCCACAATGATTTGCGAAAGACTTGATTGGACACCACGGGCTTGTAGTTCTTTCCAGTCACGCTCGTTGGGAATTATCGAGAGGATATTATTCAACATGATGATCTTATCGGTATAATAAGTTATTTTAATCTGTTGAAATTGAAATTATTTGTCGAATTTAAAGTCAAAAAACAATTAAAATTGTACCAGCTTGAGAATGTTATAAAATTAATTTTTTAATCTCAATCCCGCTCACATTGCTTATTCTGTCACGATGCCTTCACGTAATAGCAAAATGAAGTATGCCGATTTGGACTGTTTAAGTTTATCACGCTGACTTAAATAAGAATCGCGGTGTTGTAAAGCTTTTGAATATGAAAGCTCTAGATGCGAGTAGACTTCTTCGCCATGCTCTTCAATATCTTCGATAATCAGATTTAAGATATCTAATAGGGCATCAAGCACGCTTGCTTGGTCTGAAATCTGCCCAAGACTATTTAAAGCTAAAGTATAGGCATGACTTAAATCTGTGGATCTTAAGTTATAAATCGATTTTAAAATGGGATCTAGTGGGGCCGCACTTGGCAAACCAATAATGTTTATAAATTCTGGATCAAGATAGTATTTTGCAAAAGCTTGATTTTTGAGAGCGAGTGATGCAGTTTTTTTATCAATGCTGATGGCCTTTTGAAGTGATTCAAACATTTTAACTTTGTCACTCATGAGTGAATAGCAAAGAGCTAAATAAAAATGGGGATAGGCTAAATATACAGATTTTTCAGAGCATAACTGAAAACAGTGTAGTGCTTCTTTAAAACGAGCTAAGCCCATTAGTGCTTGGCCCTTAGCAAATATGATCGAGTAACTATCGGGAAAATTCAAAAGTTCAATATCTATTTTAGATAGAGCCTCTTTAAAATTTTGGGTCAATATTAGCTCATCAATTTGCATTTCAATTTCGATTTGGTCAGCCACGATTGATTTCCTTGGTTTTTAGCTTCCGATTTCGACCCAAGTCACGCCATCGCCACCAGCTTCAGGAGAACCTGCTTTCCATTTTTTGACATACACTGATCGCGACAAATAAGCTCTGATCGCTTTTTTGAGTGATTCTGTACCGTGCCCGTGAATAATTTTAAGACGATCTTCTTTGTGAGTTACGGCGCGGTCTAAAGCGATTTCAAGTTCAGACAGAGCAGCATCGACTGTTTTGCCTCGTAAATCGAGAGTTCGATCTTCATCTAAGAAATTAATATTGCTGCCAGAACTTTTTTGTACAAGTTGTGAAGTCGGGTTGCCAAACTTAAGCGCCGGTTTTAAATCTTGCCAATGCAATTGCAATCTTATTGATTGAGATAAAACTAAAACTTCACCTTTTGCGTTAGGTGAAGATTGAATGATGCCATCTTGATTCAATGATGGAACAAAAACTTTTGATCCTGGTGGAAATTTTTTACCAAACTCATCAGCTGTTTGAATTGTTTGTCCGGATGGACTCGTGGTTTGATTGCCTTTAACAATTTCAGGTAAGTTAAATTTAATATCTTGAACTTCTCTGTGACGGTTTAATGCAGCAGCAGCTTTTGCACTTGCAACAGCATCTTCTACTTTAACTGAAGCCTTTTTAATCGTTTTTTCAAGCTCATATTCTTTCTGTTTTTCAAATTGTTGAATTTGTGATTCTAAGGCTAAACGTTTTTGTTCAACGGCTTTAAGTTCTTTTTTATATTTTTCTTGTAAAAGTCCAATATCTTTTTTGAGATTTTCGAGCTCTTCAAGCTGAGATAATTTTTTTTGAGCGATAGGTGATAAATGCTCCATGGCTTTATTGATGATAGCAGTCGCAACACCAACGCGTTTAGCTGTTTGAATAGCTAAAGAATCACCCGGTATTCCTGGTAAAAATTGATAAGTTGGTCTTCCGCTTGTGGTATCATATTCGAGACTTCCGTTGATGATGACATCTTCAGGTTTCCAACCTGTTTTTAGTGGACTTAAATGTGAAGTGATAATAGCAAATACGTTATTCTGTGCATAGGATTCAATAAACGAACGGGCGAGAGCACTGCCTTCTTCTGGATCAGTAGATCCACAAATCTCATCAACTAAAATTAGATTTTCTGGTCCTTTAAGTTTTAAGGCTTGATCTAAAGTTTTAAGATGGGCTGCGAATGTACTTAAGTCTTCATCAACGCTTTGTGAATCACCAATGCCAGTGCAAATTTCTTTAAAAAATGGCAAAACCGATGATCGATCAGCGCAAATCGGTAAACCACAACGCGCCATTTGTGCCGCTAATCCAATAGATTTAAGAAGCACTGTTTTACCACCAGCGTTTGGCCCTGATAGCATCAGAATTGATTTTTCATTATTCAGCATAACTGAATTTGAAATGACGTTTTTACCAGAGAGCTTTAGTAATGGATGATAGAGTTCTCGTAAGTCAACTTTGTCTTGGCTAAAATGACAAGGTTGAGCGTTGAGTTGAACTGCGAGTTGTGCTTTGGCAATAAGTATGTCGGCTTGAAGCATTTCAATTTCTGTTTTTTCAAAATCATTTTTAAGAGTTGATAAATAATTTGAAATTTCAACAAGTAATCTTTCGATTTCTTCTTCGATTTCAACTTCAACTTGGCGTAAACGATTATTCATCGGAATAACAGTTTCTGGTTCGATATACACAGTCTGCTTTGTTTGCGACGAGGCATGAATGACACCAGGAACAAAGTGCTGCATTCCGCCTTTAACCGGAATAACCCAGCGACCTTCACGTGTTGTTACAAATTTTTCTTGTAACATGTGCTCGATCTGATGAGTTTTAACAAGTTTATCCATGTGATTTTGGATTTGTCTGGCGAGCTGTTCTTTTTCTTTCGATAAACGGTACAATCTCTCAGAGGCATCCATACGAATATCACAAGATGGTGTGATGAGACTATCAATGGCTGATAATGGTTCTTCAGCTTGCATGAGCTTTTCATTAAGATCGACGGCCCAAGCTGTCCCCTGATCTTTAAGAGCTTCTTTCAAAGCAATAACTTCAAAACAAAAATGTCTAATGTCTTTTAGTTCAAGAGGTTTAAGAATGGCATTTTTGCGAACTCTCGTCATCCAAGTGGCAAAAAGATCTAAGCTTTCCATGTGTGGACGTATGCCACCTGAAATAAGTTGCGAAGCGCATTCAATTTCGTAAAAACTTTTAGCGGCCAGATCTGTGTTATCTAGAGGCTTTAAAAGCAACATCATATTTTTAGCTTGCTCAGAAGTAGCAAAGCCAGAGATTTTTTCTAAAATTTCAAACCAATCAAGATTTTTGAGTACGAGCATGAGAACCTCTTAAAATTATTAAACACAGTAAGCATAACCACAAAATCCAATCCAGATAACCAAATTGTGTATAAAATGTTATTTCAGGATTTTTTTGATATTTAACATTGTAAATTCCAGCCCATAATTCACCAATTGGCGATCTTTCGAGTTCGTCTCCGTTAGCTAAGATCACAGAGCTAATTCCGGTATTGGTTGAACGAATAAGAGGACGTCTATTTTCAACGCCTCTTGCTAAGGTCATAATCATGTGTTGATAAGGCTCAGCCCACCAGCCAAACCATGAATCATTAGTCAGATTAAAAATAATTTGCGAATCAAGTTTGGCAAGTTTTCGTGAAAAACCAGGGTTTAAACTTTCATAGCAAATTTGTGAACCCAATCGAACACTATCTCGGCCATCAACAAGAGGAATAGTTTTTATGACTGGGCCAGGTCCTCTTTCGTATGTTCCAACAAAAGGTAAGATTTTGTATAAAAACGGAAATTCTTGGCCAAACGGCATATACTCACCAAAAACTAATAAATCAGTTTTGTTATAAGGTTTAGCGGTTTCGCCTTGTGGGCCAATGAAAAAAACTGAATTACGAATAAGATTTTGACCAAGATGATCGAGTTTAAAAAGATCCTGAGAGTATGCTCCTGTAACAAGCTGAGTATTCCAAGTTTTAACTGAATTGATCACTAATTGTTGATTGGGACGGTTATAAAAAACCGAATCTAAAGCCATCGGTAAAGCAGTCTCAGGCCAAAAAACTAAATCGGTGGGCTGTGTACGTTGATTTAGAATCTCGTGTGTTTTATCGATGTATTTTTGGATCACATAGCCTTGGTAAGCGCGGCCTTTTTCAGATTGCAATTTTTCTTCGTTTGTCACATTGGCTTGTACTATAGCGACACTTACTGAAGTATCGAGTTTTTGTGTAATAGCCTGATATTTTAAAACACCTGTCCACCAAAACAGAGCTGCAGCGGTCGTTATGAGTACTAAGCTTGCCATTGAGTTTTTGAGTTTGTTTTGTTTATAAAACCAAAGAGCCAACAATAGAATAGATTGAAAAATAAAAATCAATGCCGACAATCCCCAAAAGCCAAATGTATCGGCCCATTGAGCAAGAGGCCATTTCATCCATAAAAAAGTATAGCCTAAATTCCACTCAAATACGCTGGGCCAACATCGCTCGATAAGAATATGGCTAAGTGGGATAACGAGAATAAATGCAGTAGTTGAGAGTTTAAATTTTCTTTTAATGAAAACAGCAATTACGAGTGCTAAGGGGATATAGATGTGCATTAAACTTGCAAAAACTAAAAGAATAAGAAAACTAATTGGTGCGGGTAAACTTCCAAACTCTGTTGCCGTGTAATACAGCCAGTTAAAGCCGATGAGGGTTAAAATAAATTGAGTGACCCAGCCCCATAAAAAGATTTTTTTATAGATATTTGGACTTTGTTGAGTTTGATGAACTTCGCCTAGAATCGCCCACCAGAGGGGGATATAGCAAAAAGCCACAGCCCAAGCGGGGTAGGGAACATATGAGGTCCCGATTAATATTCCACTAAGAATAGAGAGATTAATGGGTTTACGTAAAAAGGATGCAAAGTGGCGTGCTTTCTGGCTTGTAAGAGACATGATCCACCTAAAGTTTTTTCATTATTAATTGATTTAGACTTGAAAACTTCATTTTTTTTAGCCATCCTTTATGTGATGCGTATGTGATATGTATATGAATGTCCATATATGAACATTCGTATAAGAGTACACGATATAACAGCAGTATATAATACAGGTAACATATGAACATAGAATTATCAGCTGAAATTCGATTTCGTTGTCCGCACTGTCAAAAATTATTTTGCACAGATAAGACTGCATTTGACAATGATCATAAAGCTGATTTTGAATGCACTGAGTGTCATCATGATTTTATTTTACATAAAAAGACTGATAATACCGGTTTATATCAAGCGACTGTCACAGTTGAAAAAAAATTCGCAAATTGCCCTAAATGTTCATACTTAAAACCCATTCAATCTGATGAGTGTCCGAACTGTGGTGTTTTAGAGTCTAAATTTATCGAGATACAAAAAGCTGAAAACCCGCGTTTATATGAACTTAATAAAGCTTGGCAGGCTTTGTTAACAGATATTACTCAAGACCAACTTCATCAAAAATTTTTGGATTTAGCTCAAAAACAATCAGCTTTAAATTTTGCAGCACAGAAATACTCTGATCTCAAAAAAGTTTTAGGGCATGATGAAATTGTTGAAAAATACTTAAAACAAATCGAGCAAAGATTAAGTTTGCATATACAAAGTCAGTTTAACCAAGCTAAATCTGATCAGCCTAACCAAGAAATTGTCGAAGGTTTTAAAAGACATTATTTTATTATTGTGGGATTAATTGGTACAGCCTTATTGATTTTAAATAAAATTTATCCGCTGTATCCAAACTTAAATGGCCTAGTTGTGGCCATCACAGTTTTGTCATATGGTTTGTATTTTACCACTCAGAACTCTAATAACACTAAAATTTAGTTTTCGTTATTTTCAGGTTTAGTTCCAAGTCTAATTTTACCATTATTATTTTTATTGGCGCCGTTAACAGCATCGACCAAGTCTTTAAATCCTAAGAGTTTACTTTTAGGTATACGATTATTAGGGTCTTCAAATCCAGGTTTATCTGTTTCAGCATAATTAATTTTATCTTTAATTGGGTTAGAATATGTTTTGGGATCAACAATTGCTTTCAAACCACTGATCGAAGTGCTTTGGTCTAAAATCGTTAAAGCCTTAAATAAATTCAGCTGCTTAGCTGTTTTTGTTTTAGCTTGTAATGTGGCAGCAGAGTCACCAGTTGCAAGAATAAATTTTTTAACTTCTTCAGCGTTCGTGTAAAGATCTTTATTAGCCATAACTAAAACGGCAGCACCTGTTACAAATGCAGTGGCTTGCGAAGTGCCAGTCATTAAACCGTAAGTGTTATTCGGTAAACATGATAAAATAGCTTGTCCTGGTGCCGCTAAATCAACTGTTTCAACGCCAAAATTTGATGATGTCAAAACTTCAGTTGTGGGATCAATAGCAGTCACAGAGATAATATTTTTTAATTTATAATCAGCAGGGTAGTAATGATATTCATCAGAATTAGAGTGTTCATTGCCTGCAGCTGCTACAAAGAGAATACCTTTTTTTTCTGCAGCTTCGACAGCGTCATGCTCTTCTTGTGAGTATTCTGTTCCGCCACCTGAATAGTTGATGATGTGCGCGCCCATTTTAACCGCGTAATTCATAGCTTGAATTGTATTTTTAAGATTGTCAGTGTTTGGTACTTTCGGATCAAAATATTTTAAAATCATCATGCTGACATCAGGCGAAATACCAACGATACCTTTTTTGTTACCGGCTTCTGCACCAATGATACCAGCGATGTGAGTGCCATGACCGTGATTGTCGTCAAGTTTGTTGTTATTTGAAACGAAATTCCAACCATAAACATCATCAATAAAACCATTGCCATCATCATCAATTCCGTTAGAGGCTTTATCGCGGCCTTTGGCATCAAGTCCTGTTTCGCCAGGATTTTTCCAGAGATTATTTTTTAAATCTTCGTGATTGATATCAATACCCGTATCGATCACGGCGACAATCACTTTTTTACTACCGCGTGAAACAGACCATGCTCTAGCAGCATCAGTTTTTTTAAGTCCCCAAGCTTGTTTAATAGCTGGATCATTAAAAAGCGCAGAGGGTTCGTTTGGAATTTGTGTTTGAATTTCAGAAATTGATCCAAGTTCTAGATCGCGATCATTTTTTGATTTATTTTTATTTTTTTTCTGTGATTGCATTTCGCGAGTTGGATTTGCAGATCCATTTTGAAAATAGTAAACGCCAACAGCAAACATACAAAATACAACGAACGATCCAACTAAAAGAGATAGAGTTTTTTGACTTTTCATAGTGTTCTATTCGGTATTAAAAAATAGAATTTTGAATATAAAAACTTGAGTCTAGTTTTTGGGTTAGCTGCAATTGCCGGGCAATTCGCAAATGTTTTAATTTGAGACAGTTGAGCAAATTTCTAAGTGTGAATTAAAATACTTAGCGTGGTAATTCGTGCAAATAGTTTTCAGGAAATGCAATTTCTTTGGCTGGGTTTTTTAGGCGATCATAAAACAAATGATTGCGTGCAACGACTTTAACGTAAGTTCTGGTCTCGTCATATGGAATTTCTTCGATAAAATCGATAAGGTCGAAATGTGATTTCGCTCTAATCTTGAGCCATTTGCTAACAGCATTAGGGCCTGCATTGTATGCTGCTGCAACTAAAGTGTAGTTATCTTTTTGTTTTTTGATTTGTTCAGAAAGCTCGTAAGTGCCCAAAACAATATTTTTTTCAGGCACAAGTAAGTCTTCAGTTTTTTGATAATTAAATTTAAATTTTTTAGCGAGTTTTTTAGCTAAATCGGGAATGATTTGCATAAGCCCGTAAGCATTAGCGTGACTTTTGGCTTCGGGATTAAATGCAGATTCTTGTCGAATAATTGAGTAAATTAAACTCGATGGCGTACCAGTTTTTGTGGCCATTTCTTCAATATCAGATTCGTATAGACGTGGAAATATCAAATGCGGATATTTAACAATGATGTCTTGTTTTTGCTCTGTTGTTAATTTGGCATACGATGCAAATAACGGAATAAATCGTTTACCATTTTGAGCCAGATAGATGGCTGCATTAACAGTGGATTCAAGATTTTCAGTGATTAAAGGGATAAGTTTTTCGGTTAAATCAAGTTCTTCTTGCTTGATGAGTTCTAAAAATAAAAGTTTATAATTTAGACTTAAAAATGTTAGATCTGAATCAAATGGAAACTTCTGCGTGGCTTTAAGTGAATTAAATGTGGGAATATTTTTACCTATAGCTTTGTACGATAAAAGCGAATAATAACTATAAAAATCATCTTGAGTCAGTTTAGTGTAAATTTTTTGAGCGTCATCAAACTTGCTTTGTTTTTCTAGACAGCGAGCTTGAAAATACTGAGCTTTGATTTTGTCATTATTTTCAGGAGTGTCTTCTTCGTAATTTTTAAGAGCTTTAAAAGCTTGTGCCCATTTTTGGTTTTTATATAAAATCCAAGATTTAATCCACTGAACACGATCTTTCGTTTGTGCCGCACCCTTAGGAGTTGATTTTTTAAGTTCCTCTAAGACCATGTCATAATAATTAACAGCAGTTTCAAATTGTCCTTGTTCGTCATGAATACGACCAAGCATAAGGTAAGCCTCATAAATGTTGATTTTATTTTTAAGTGATTTAATAACAACTTTTAAAATATCTTGGGCTTTTTGACCGTTATCATTTGTCCAAAGTTGCCTTGCTAAATAAACACCAGCTTCGAGATAAGACTCTTGAAATTTTTGATCTTTCTTTTTTTGTTTGAACTGTTTGAATGTCAAAGTATACAAGTCATTAGATGTTGAAATGACTTCAGCTTTGCGATTTAAAGATTTGTATAAGTTGCGTAATTTTTTAACGAAAGTAATTTTATCTGATATTTTTTTCTCTTTTTTGATGGTCAGGATCAGTTCTTTAATTTGTTTGTCTTCTTGCTCTGCAATTGATGGCGTGGTTGCGGATGTAGGCTCACTTTGATCACTTTTTAAAGCTTGATCAACTTCGCTTGAATAAAGTTTTTTTTCAAGATTTGATAGGGTTGTAAAGTCAAATTTGAAATTAGGACAGTTTTTGTGAGCGCGAATCCCAGCTAAGTTGTTTAAGTTGTAATTAACGTTACGAGATGTTGCGATCAGCTGGTCGCAATTCATATCCTTGATTTTAACAAAAGGGTCATTTTGTTTATCATTCTGCTTGTTTTTCAGTTGGTCGTAGACTTTATCATTCGTCGGAATAGCCGCAAATAGCCAGTGCGAACATAAAGGCGAAAAACTGAAAAGGAATAGAAATAAATAAACCACTTAAATTGACCTTTAGTTGTAATCGAAAACAAGATGCTGGGTTTGTGCTGAAAAATCAATTTTAATTTTACCGCCATTTTTGATTTTGCCAAAAAGGAGTTCATCGATAATCTGAGACTTAACCATTTCGTCTATTTTACGGCTGAGTGGACGCGCTCCATAAACTGGATCGTATCCTTTTTCGGCAATAAAGCTGACAGCAGCCTCTGTAAAAGTAAAATCGACGCTTTTTTGAGCAAGCGTTAGTTTGAGTTCACCTAAAAATTTACTGACAATATTTTTAATAAGATCAAGATTTAGGCTTCTAAAATAGATAATGCGATCAAGTCGATTGATAAACTCAGGCGAAAATGTTTTTTTAATAGCTTCAGAACTGATTTGTGCTGCTTGCGATTGGCCAAGCCCAAGACTTCCTTTAGCCACATCAGAGGCTCCAGCATTTGATGTCATGACAATCAGACAGTTTTTAAAATCAACAGTGCGACCATTGCCATCAGTGAGTCTGCCACCATCCATAATTTGTAATAGAATATTATAAATATCACTATGAGCTTTTTCAATTTCATCGAGTAATATTAATGAATATGGGTTTTTAGAAACGGCTTCGGTCAGTTGACCACCTTGTTCAAAACCAACATACCCCGGAGGCGCTCCCACAAGTCGTGATATAGCGTGTTTTTCCATATATTCACTCATGTCAAAGCGCTGAAAATTAACACCCAAAATTCGAGCCAGCTGTTTGCAAACTTCTGTTTTACCAACGCCAGTGGGACCAGCAAACAAAAAACTGCCCCAAGGTTTTTCGCGAGATTCTAAACCGCTGCGTGCAAATTTAATGGCTTGGGTTAATGCTGTGATCGCATCATCTTGTCCAAAAATAATCGATTTTAATTTGATATCTAAATCTTTAAGTAATGATAGATCATCAGTTGATAACTGCGTTGTTGGAATTCCTGAAATTTTAGAAACCAGTGTGGCAACATCGGCATCTTCAATTGTTTTTTGACCTTTAAGTTTGGCAGCTGCTCCAGATTCATCGAGTAAATCAATCGCTTTATCTGGTAACTTAGCTTGAGTTAAATATTTCACAGATAAATCAACACAGGCTTTGATGGCTTTGTCAGAATAATTCACTTGATGAAAATCTTCGTATTGTTTTTTAAGAGATGTTAAAATCTTAAGACATTCCTCAGATGTAGGCTCTTGTATATCAATTCGTTGAAATCTGCGATTAAGACCACGATCTTTTTCGAAATGTTGTCTGTACTCTTGAAATGTAGTGGCGCCAATAACAGAAATCTCACCACGAGTTAAAATCGGTTTTAGTAAATTCGCAGCATCCATTGATGATCCTGAAGTTGATCCGGCACCAACGATATTATGAATTTCATCGATAAATAAAATAATTTTTGTGTTGTTTTGCGCTTCTTTAAAAATATTTTTAAGACGACCTTCAAAATCACCGCGATATTTAGCGCCAGCAAGCAATGAGCCCATATCAACAGAGTAAATAGTCTTATCTTTTAGGCTGTCTGGAACATCACCAGAATTTATTTTTTCAGCTAAACCTTCGACAACTGCGGTTTTACCAACGCCACTATCGCCGATGATAAGTGGATTATTTTTTTGTCTACGACTGAGTGTTTGAATCATTTTATCGATGATATCACCGCGACCAACCAAAGGGTCTTTTTTGCCACTTTGAGCATATTCGTTTAAATTCAGGCAGTATTCTTCGAGAGCTGACTTTTTGTTTTTATCCGAAGTTTCAGCTTTTTCGACTTTAGATCCTGACTCTGATTCAGTCCCTGACGAAGAACCCATCGAAAGTTCGTGGCTAGCAACGCTGATCACATCAAACTGTGTTAAACCAGCGCGCTCTAAGCAAAAGCAAGCTTTTGATTTTTTTTCATCAAACAATGTAATGAAAACTGAAACTTCGCCAACTTCAGATCTGCCAGAGTTTTGCATTTGTAAAGCTGCACGTTCAAAGGCTCTATGAACAGAGATTGTTAAATCCGATCGCCACTCAACTCCATTTTTAGGGTCAGAGTGAATTTTTTTAATCTCATCAGAGACAGCAGGGTTTTTATCAATATATTTTTTAAGATCTTTTTTGAGGTCTGCAACACTCGCACCAAGCTTATCACATGTTTCAATGATTAAAGGGGCTTCGAGTAAACAGTAAGTGAAATGTTCAAGTGTCACAAACTCATGGTTGAGTTTTGTTGCCAGATCTATGGCTTTACCTAAGCGTTTATCAAGTTCTTTGGTCATCATGATTTAAGCCTCTTTCTTTTAGAGAATTATCTTTTTTGAGAATTGATAGCTCAGATTATTTTAATGCAGCTTTTTGTAAGCGTCTAGCTACGGCAGACCTAATTCTTTACAGAACTTAACAAAGGGCATAATTCGTACATTACTTTTAACGCGCTGGTCTTTAGTCTCTTGGTGGACTTGATACTAATATGGAATTACTTTGCGAGTAAATGATAGTCCATCATCAAATACTAGTTTTGGCGTGTATCAACCCCTGGGCCCATTGAATGACAAGTTGAGCAGTATTATAAGCCACTTGCATCTCTTCGGTGTTGATATCAGAAGCACCTTGCTCGTACCGCCGAATCGATGCGTACGGATTTTATAGATTTCTCAACAGTTTGTTGAATCATGTAGAGACAGTTTTCTTTGCGGCCTGATTGAGCCTGAAGCAATACAGATGCGGAGTCTAGATCACCGATGGCTATTCGAAGTAGTTCTTGAGCATATTCTTTTTTATAGAGTTTTTTTTGTTGAGAAATCATATGATTTGGATTCCTTCATTATAAGCTGTGAAACAAATGCCACCAAACTCACGTTTATCATGAAATTCTTTTTCGCTAACAGTGATGAGATCTAGAGGATACGCCGACCATCTTTTTGCGTAGAGTGATTTAGAGTTAATTTGCATTTTTGCTTGGTCGGAGAAAACAACTAAAAGATCGATATCAGAGTTTATTGTGAAAACACCATTATGAGCTGATCCGAAAAAATAAATAGCAACTATGTCTGATACATTGTTTTTAATTTCGATAGCAATTCTTCTGGCTTCGGTTTCAAGCTCATGACGTGATATTGTTGATTGTCCAAGTTTGAGTAGGCTGGTGCTCATAGCTGTATAGTATATATACTTTTTGCTTACACAAGTACAAGCAGTTTTTGTTTCGCAAGCCTTAAATAGCCCTTAAAATCGCTATATCATAACAGAGCAGGTTGTGGTTTTTGTCGTAGTAAGAATGCACTTGACTGCATTTTTACTGTAGTTATAATGCAGTCATATGCAAATTAACCGCTATATACAAAGTGATATATCAGACTGGATGCCTCAAAGAATGGTTTTTGTCGGAGGGCCAAGGCAGGTCGGTAAAACATATTTAGCCAAGACATTTTTAAAATCAAAAATGGGCTACTTGTCTTGGGATAGCAGTGAGGATCGAGAGCTTATAAAAAAGCATCAACTTCCGATTGACCAAAATGTTTTGGTTCTTGATGAAATACATAAATACCCCAAGTGGCGAATGTTGACTAAGGGGTATTATGATAAACACAAAGATCAGCTTCAGATTATTGTAACAGGCTCGGCGAGGCTAGATCATTTTAGAAAAGGTGGTGATTCATTATTTGGTCGCTACCATTATATGCGTCTTCATCCATTTAGTTTGAGTGAAATTGACTCTCAGTTTAGAATGGCGTCGGTCCATGATTTGTTAAAATTTGGAGGTTTTCCAGAGCCCTTTTTGAAGCAAAATGAAAACTTTGCTAAAGTTTGGCGACGCGAGCGCAAAGCTAAAGTCATTCATCAAGATTTACGCGACTTAACTCAGCTTAAAGATTATGTGCAACTCGAAATGTTAGCTGATATTTTGCCTAGTCGTGTGGGTTCATTGCTGTCTTTGAACTCTCTTGCAGAGGACCTTGAAAAGTCTCCGCACACGATGGCCAAATGGATCGAGATTTTAAATTCTGTTTATCAATGTTATACGATTGCTCCTTACGGTTTACCTCGAATAAAAGCTGTTAAGAAACAACAAAAAATGTATTTATGGGATTGGTCTTCAATTGAGGATATTGGAGCTCGTTTTGAAAATTTAGTCGCAAGTCATCTGTTGAAATACTGTCATTACATTGAGGACACGCAGGGTGATGATATGGAGTTGCGCTTCATGCGAGATCAATTTGGTCGAGAAATTGACTTTGTTGTTTTAAAAAATAAAAAACCAATTTTTGCTGTTGAATGTAAAACAGGTGAGAAAAAACTAAGTCCACATATTCATTACTATAAAGAAAGATCAAGTATTCCAACTTTTTATCAAGTTCATTTGGGTACAAGAAGTTACAAGCAAGATGGTGTTTTCGTATTGCCTTTCAATGAGTTTTGCAAGCAAGTGGGCTTGGTTTAAATATGATTTAAGCCTCTTCTTCGACGACAGATTTTAATGGGTACTTATTGCTTTTAGCAAACTGATTCACTTGCATAGACTTTGTCTCAGCGATTTCGAATGTGTATACACCGGCAACGCCAGAGCCTTGTTTATGAACATCCATCATGATTTTTTCAGCTGAAATATCATCATGTTTAAAAAAAGTTTTCAAAACGTATACAACGAAATCCATGGGCGTATAATCATCATTTAAAATTAAAACCTTATATAAAGACGGCTCTTGTGTCTCGATTTGATCCAAAACATCTAGATCAGAGTCGGGATGATTTTTGCTGCCAGAATCAGATTGTAACACTAAAGTCTTAATTTGATTCGATAGATATAAGAAATTTAGTTTTTTTGTTTTTTGTAAATTCATTTTTATACTCAATTTATTACTTATTAGCTGTTCTTTGTTTTTGTACATATATTTTTGAAACATAATTTTTCAATTTTGTCTTATTCTAGAACGTCGAGAACAAAATGCAACTAGACGTTCATATTTTCGACGCTTGTCAAAAAGTTCGAAAGAACCCATAATTTTGAGGTGGGAATAAACAAAACACACATTTTTAGATAAAATGTAAAGGGGAGCTTATATGTTAACAAATACAAAAAGAACGTCAGTTCTAAAAACAAATCAGGGTTTCTCTCTGGTTGAATTAATGATCGTTGTTGCAATCATCGGTCTTTTAGCTGCTGTGGGGGTACCTCAGTACCAGAAATTCCAAGCAAGAGCTAGACAATCAGAAGCGAAAGTTACACTGGGATCTATGTATACTGGAGAAGTATCATTCTATTCAGAATGGAACCATTACACACGAAGCACTAGAAATATTGGTTTGTCAGTTACTGGCTCAAAGTTACGATATCAAGCTGGTTTTCCGAACGTGGGTGCAGCAGCATCTTATAGTACGAATTATCCACCTGAAACTGCAACTGATCGAATTTTGACTGGTATTACTTATGAAGTAGCTCCTGCTCCAGCCAATGATACTACAGCTTTATATACTGGAACCTCTGCTTATTCAGCAACTGCTTTCACAGGTTTTGCTTGGGGGTCTCCAAACAACTCGCTGACTACTGCTTGTGTTAATACGGCGGGTGCAACTCAGTGTGATTTATGGTCTATTAATGAAAGCAAGTTACTTAGACAAGTTAGCAATGGTGTTTGGTAATAAATTTTTTCGAGCTTCATAAATCTGAAAAAGCCGCTTGCAAAAAGCGGCTTTTTTTTTATCATAAGTGAATGTTTATATACATTCTTCCTATTTTAATCATCGCATTTAAAACCTTAGAGTCTCTAATTCCGTCACCGCGCATTGAAGATATTAAAAAATCATATATAGCTCCACCTAAGCTTATTGAACATTTTAATGGTGGTTTTAAAGTTCAAGTTGCTGACTCGCTATGGATGAGAGCTATTCAAGATTTTGATTTTTGTAGTGAGCTCAAGCCAACCTCAGAACAAACACTGAAAGGGCAGCCGCCAGAATGTATTGGTAAATCTTGGCTTTTTAATGTTTTAGATGTGGCGACGACTTTAGATCCATATTTTGATGCAGCCATATACCAAACTGGTGGATTGGCTTTAACTGTGATTATTTCTGATTATGCTGGAGCTTCAGTTATTTTTGATCGTGGTACAAGATTGTATCCGACGACTTGGCAGCTGCTTTATGCTGCTGCTTATCATGCTCATATTGAAGAGAAAAATAAAGCTAAAGCTGCGAGGCTCTATTTAGCAGCTGCCGAGAATGGGGCTCCTTCGTGGATTAGGACGATGGCTGGCCGTCTAGCTGGTGAAAGCGGTGATATGGATTATGCTGAGCAAATACTGCAAACTATGATCGAAACAAATCAGGAAGAAAAATTTGTAAAACGTTTGAAGGAAAAGCTTGATGAAATTAAAGCAAAAACTAAGTAACGAAATAGGTTTTTCACTGGTTGAACTTATGATTGTTGTCGCTGTTATTGGTTTACTGGCTGCTGTGGGTGTCCCTCAATACGAAAAAATGCAAGCTCGAGCCCGAACATCAGAGGCTAAAATAGCTTTATCGATTATTTATACAGCTGAGCAATCTTTTAAAACAGAGTGGGGGCAGTATACTATTGATTTAAAAAATATTGGAGCCGCCATGACAGGAAGCAATTTGCGTTATGTGGCTGGTTTTCATTTAGGTTTTAATTGTACTGGTTATATTACTGATCCTGCACCTGGCGAAGATCCTAACGCAAATAATTGGACAGATGGACCTGTAAATTCTGGAAATCAGCCTGCGACGTTTATGAATGTCTCGAGCGTTAGTGATAGAGTTCCGGCTAGTATTGGTATGGCAACAAGTTGTGATGCGCAACTTGGTTTTGAGGCTAATGCACACGGTGATCCTCGGAATTCACAAATCGCTGCAGATCTAGGTGTTAATGATTCTTGGTCTATAGATCAAAATAAGAGTATTAAACATGTTAAAATTGGTTATTAATGCTGAATCTTGTAATTCAAATGTAGCCGACCATCGGACTGGTCAATCACTTTAAAACTGTAATCACGCATTCACGTCAGCACAAAAAATGAAAAAGCCATGGATCACATCAATGCCCCACGGCTTTTTTGTTTTATATACAGTCTCCCTAACTTTTTAAGGAGGCCGATATGCGTAAACACAACTATTTACGCTATCGTCAGTATTTATTGCTGGCTTTAGTGCTTTTTAAAATAATATTTATCTGCTTGCAGATTTTAGCTATTTTAAATTTGTTATAAAGCGCGTTTAAAAAAGAACGTTAATAGAGACCGCTTGACTTGAAATCAAGTCCAAGACTTAAAATCCAAGCGATTGTATATGGAATACGGATACAGCTTGTGGGGCGCCAGTTTTACGACTCAAAAATAGCAAAAATTTTTCGTTCAAATCTAACCGCTGATCGGAGTAGTTCGAGTATTTAAAAAGAGTCTAGCAGCTTTTTTGTTTAAAATTATAATTTAGTAGTCTTTGTGCGGGATTTTTTCTTTTCGTTTTGATGTCGTTTGCGTTCTCGATTCGCGAGATACTCGTCAAGAGCTTTTTTACTAGACAACCAGATTCGCCCTTCTTTGTGCGCTTCAAGTTTGCCAGCGCGAACAAGTAAATTCAGATATTTGCTAGAAAATGACCCGTTTTTTGAAAGGGTGGACAGGGGGACAAGTTGATCATTTTTATTTGAAGTGGACTCGATGGCTTTTAGATAAATGTTTATCGATCGTTCTACTGCTTGGGCAACAAACTTTTCAATTTCGTCGGTACTGCCTTTGTCGGCTTTTTCCAGCGCTCTGTAGTATTTTTGTCGATCATTTTTTAGAATAACAACCATAGGATATCCTTTTTGCATGAGGAGTAGATTCATAAACAAACGTGCAGTTCGTCCGTTGCCATCTGTAAATGGGTGTATATTGACGAGTTTGTGGTGAGCTAGTGCTGCGAGTTGGACAGAGTGTAATTTTCGATTATTTTTTTTTATCCAAACAATTAGATCCTGCATGAGTTTAGGAATTTTAAAGGCGTCGGGAGGGTGATGACTTGATCCAGTTATCAAAACATTTCCTTGCCGGTATTGACCAGCGTCGCTATCTTCAATTTCTTTAATGATCAAATGCTGTAGGGATCTGATTAACTGTTCACTGATCGTATGCTTTTTGTCGTGCTCAACTAGATCGTATAAAAAGTGAACGGCTTCGTTGTGATTTTTTGCTTCAAGGTGATCTTTTAATGATTTTCCTTTTACAGTTATTCCGTCGTTAATGACAAGATACGTTTCTTTAAGGGTCAATTTGTTACCTTCGATAGCATTTGAATTATAAATTAAATCAAACGAAAATTGCTCCTTAAGTTTTTTGACTAACTGAGCGGATAGGGGGCGTTTTGCCTGAATAAGTTGAAGTTTTTGGTCGATTCGTTTTAAGATGGCCTTCTGTATCATAGCATTCCTTAATATGGTATATCCATAAAATGAGTCTATACCATATTAAGAAAAAATAAAAAACTTTTTATATAAGTAAATACTTTAAAATCAAATGTAGCCGATGATCGGACCTGATGGCTGCTCGTAAGCCATGATTCACGCACGCGCACGAGCCCGAAAAATGAAAAAGCCATGGATCACATCATGCCCCACGGCTTTTTTGTTTTATATGCAGTCTCCCTAACTTTTTAAGGAGGCCGATATGCGTAAAACCAGTTATTTACGTTATCGTCAGTATTTATTACTGGCTTTAGTGCTTTTTAAAATAATATTTATCTGTGCTCAGATATTAGATGTTTTAAATTTGTTATAAAGCGCGTTTATATAAAAGTACGTTAGCTCAGACCGCTTGACTTGAAATCAAGTCCAAGGTCAGGACTTAAAATCCTAGCGATTGTGTATGGAATACGGATAAGCCTGTGGGGCGCCATTTGCTTAATATGATTTTGCACTATCGTCGGTGGTTCATTTTTGAAGCAATGCGAACTTCCAGCTTGACGCATTTACGAACAACCTCATAGTTTATTCGTTATGTCGACAAAACGTGATTATTACGAAATTTTAGGTGTAGATAAATCTTCTGATGCGGATACGATTAAAAAAGCGTATCGCAAATTAGCTATGCAATATCACCCGGATCGCAATCCTGGCGATCAAGAGGCTGAAAATAAATTTAAAGAGGCCGCAGAAGCTTACGAAATTTTAAGCTCGGCTGAGAAAAAATCGCAGTATGATCGTTTTGGTCACCAGGCTTTTCAAGGTGGCATGGGTGGCGGCGGCTTTAATGGTGGTTTCTCTGACATTAATGATATTTTCTCTCAGTTTGGCGACGTCTTTGGTGATTTTTTTGGTGGCGGTTTTAATCAATCATCTGGCTCACGTGGCCGTCAAAGAAATGGTCCGCGTAAAGGTTCTGATTTAAGATATATCACCGAAGTTGAATTAGCTTCTGTTTTGACAGATCAAGAAAAACAAATCGAATTTGAGACAGAAGAGCACTGCTCTCACTGTAACGGATCTGGAGCCGAAAAAGGCTCTAGTGCTGTGACTTGTAAAACATGTAAAGGTCACGGACAAGTTGTGCGTCAGCAAGGATTTTTTACGATGGCTACAACATGTACAACGTGTGGTGGATCTGGTGAAATGATCGAAAACCCGTGTAAATCATGTCATGGTCAAGGTCGTTCAAAAACTAAACGTAAAATTAAAGTGAGTATTCCAGCAGGTGTCGATAACGGCACTAGATTGCGTATTCAAGGCGAAGGCGAAGGTGGTCACAAAGGTGGACCTGCCGGTGATTTATTTGTCGAAATCCGCGTAGCAGAGCATGAAACTTACGAGCGCGAAGGTGATCATTTAATTGCTGAGTTAGATGTGCCATTTGAACAGTTTATGCTTGGCGGAGAGCTTAAAATTGATGCTCTTGATGGCGAAGTTGAAGTTGAAATTCCTCGTGGTGCAAAACCTGGTGAAAAAGTGCGCATCAATGCCCGTGGTGTGCCATCGTTACGTGGTGGTCGTCGTGGTGATTTATATTACGTTTTAAATCCTGATTTTCCAAATAAACTCAGCCCTGAAGAAGAAGCGCTGCTAAGACAATTGGCAGAGGTTCGCAAGGTTAAAGTAGAGTCTGGCAAAAAAGGCTTTTTTGGTCGCAAAAAGTAAATAAAAATCGTCAAAAAGCTCAGTTTGAGCCGTTTTCAAGCCTTGACGATTTTGGTTTAGGAATCACAGTTACAGAGAACAAATAAGTATTTAATTTAATTAAAAAATAAGGAGTTGTTATGGGAAAAATTATTGGTATTGACTTAGGTACGACAAACTCATGTGTCGCAATCATGGAAGGTGGAGAGCCTCAAGTTTTAGTGAATGAAGAAGGCGCTCGTACAACTCCATCGGTTGTGGCTTACACTAAAGATGGCGATCGTTTAGTTGGACAAATTGCAAAACGCCAAGCTGTGACGAATCCAGAGAATACAATTTATTCTGCAAAACGTTTTATTGGTCGCAGATACGAAGAAATTCAAGATGAAGTTAAGTTAGTTCCGTACACTGTTGTTTCTAAAAATGGCGGTGCAGACACAGCATTTAAAATTGGTGGTGATAAAACAGCAAGTCCTGAAGAAATTGGTGCTGGTGTATTAGCAAAACTTAAAAAAGTTGCTGAAGACTATTTAGGTCAAGAAGTAACTGACGCTGTTATTACAGTTCCTGCATACTTTAACGATGCACAAAGACAAGCAACAAAAGATGCTGGTCGTATTGCGGGATTGAATGTTCGTCGTATTATCAACGAACCAACAGCAGCTGCATTAGCTTACGGTCTTGATAAAAAGAAAGATCAAAAAATTGCTATCTACGATTTCGGTGGTGGTACATTCGATATTTCTATTCTTGAAGTTGGTGATGGTGTTGTTGAAGTTAAATCAACTAACGGTGACACTCACTTAGGTGGTGACAACTTTGATATCGTGATTCTTGAGTGGTTGATTGCTGAATTTAAAAAAGATCAAGCTATTGATCTTAAAAATGATAAAATGGCATTACAACGTTTAAAAGAAGCAGCTGAGAAAGCTAAAATTGAATTATCATCAGCTCAAGAGACTGAGATCAATTTACCATTTATTACGGCTGATCAATCAGGTCCTAAACATTTACAAACGCGTTTAACAAGAGCTAAGTTCGATCAAATGACTGAAGATCTTGTTCGCAGATCAATCGAACCTTGTAAAAAAGCTTTGGCTGATGCTGGTTTATCAACTTCACAAATTGATGAAGTTGTCTTGGTTGGTGGATCGACTCGTGTTCCTGCAATCCAAAAAGCAGTTAAAGAATTTTTCGGTAAAGAGCCAAATAGAACTGTGAATCCAGACGAAGTTGTGGCTTTAGGTGCTGCAGTTCAAGGTGGAGTATTAGCTGGTGATGTTAAAGATATCTTGTTACTTGATGTGACTCCGCTTTCATTAGGTATTGAAACAATGGGTGGCGTTATGACGACATTGATCGAGCGTAACACAACTATTCCGAAAAAAGCTTCTCAAGTGTTTTCAACAGCAGCAGATAATCAACCAGGCGTTGATATCCATGTTTTACAAGGTGAAAGAAAAATGGCTTCTGATAATAAATCGTTAGGTCGTTTTGAGTTAACTGGTATCGCACCAGCGCCTCGTGGTGTTCCACAAATTGAAGTGACATTTGATATTGATGCGAATGGTATCTTGAATGTATCAGCGTCTGATAAAGCAACTGGTAAGTCACAACAAATCAAAATCACGGCTCAGTCTGGTCTAAATGAAGACGAGATCAAAAAACTTGTTAAAGAAGCAGAAATGCAAGCAGAAGCTGATAAAGCAAAAGCCGAAGCAGCTCAAACAAGAAATAACTTAGATAATTTAGTTTACCAAACAGAGAAATTGGTTAATGAAAATGGATCTAAATTACCAGCTGGTGATGTTGATAGTATCAAAGCAGCGTCTGCAGATGCTAAAAAAGTTTTAGATAATAAGTCATCTTCAGCTGAAGAATTAAAAGCAGCTTTTGATAAATTACAAGCGGCTTCGCATAAGTTATCAGAAGCTCTTTATAAATCGGGTGCAGCTCCTGGTGGACAACCTGGTGCTGATGCTGGTGCAGCTGGCGGTACAGAAACAAAATCTGGCGACGATGTGATCGACGCAGACTTTAAAGATGTCAATTAGTTAGCTATAAGCTCAATTAAAAGCTTTAAAAGGGCATGATTTGAAAATCATGCCCTTTTTTTGTGACTCACGATCATGACATTGCCAAAGCGCACGAATTAAGTCATATTCTACTCATGACTAAAAAATTACTTAATAAAAGCACGGTCTTAAATTTTGAAAATATAGTTTTTGTTTGTTTATTGTTCGTTAGCCTTTTTTCACGCACGATAAAACATGAATGGAATTTTACAGCTGTTTTTGCTGCTAGTTTTGCTTTTGTGATCATGTTCCCGCAGGCGCGTGTAAAGGCTTTTTTAATGATGATGATATCAATGTTAATCAGTGATGTTGTTATTGGTTTTCATTCGACAATGATATGGGTTTATTTAGGCTTTGCTTTAGCGTTTGTTCCGGTGTGTTTTGCTAAAGCTAGACAAACTCAGGTTTTGTCTTTGTTAGCCGGAAGTTTGGTTTTCTTTTTAGTATCTAATTTTGGTGTTTGGTTCTCAGGACAACTTTATAGTCCTGATTTAGCTGGTTTAATCCAATGCTACATTATGGGATTGCCATTTTACCAAAACCAATTTTTAGCTGATGTTTTGTTAGCGCCGAGTTTGATGGCGTTAATTTCTTTATCGAGAACGCAATTTGCAACAGTGATAACTGAGCAAAAAATTTAGTTACCACTGTTTATCATAACAATCATTTAAAAACTTTGTATATCTCTCGTTATAAGCGCAGTTGTAATTACCTGCATTGTCTTTGAGAGCGTCGCACATGGCATCGCGACTAGCATAACTGCGATATCCAGTGTCGCAGCCATTGACATTGAATTGATAACTGTAAGTCTGAGCATTTTTACTTGCAGTGATCAGGTTATTGCAAGATAAAATCGGTAAGCCTAAAAGTATCCAAAGCATACAGTTTTTCATCATTTAGACCCGCACATTTTTCATATCAAAATCAGCCATAGTGTTTAATTCTTTAAGAGATCTGCCAAAATAATTGATATGTCCGAGTTTTCTCTGCGGATAGTTTTCTGCTTTATTGTACCAATGTAATTTACCGTGAATATCTAAAATAACAGGTTTACGTACAGATGTGCCGACAATATTCTGCATTAAAAACTTTTGTGTTGATTGAATATCATCAGGAAAAGATAATCCAAGAACTGATCTGATATGCATTTCAAATTGATCAACGGTAAAAGCATCAAGAGTAATATGTCCAGAATTATGAACTCGGGGAACCACTTCGTTAACGATTAACTCAGGGCCAACCTCAAATAACTCAAAAGTAATAGTACCAACATAGTCCAAATAATCTAGCATCTCTGTTATTTTGGTGATGAGCTTGTTTTCTGTTGGGTGTTGATCGGGTCCCCAGACACGGTAACATTGCTGGTTTTTATGGGTAATATTCAGCAACGGGTAAGCAAAAATATCTTTTGATTGATTGCGAACAAAAATAAGAGATTTTTCTGATTTTAAGGGGATAAATCTTTCGGCAATAAATTGTGTTTCTTGATTCGTGATTTTTCTTTTAAATAAAGAAAAATCTTTTTTGTTTTTAATGATGTATGTATCAAAGCTGTCATGTATTCCATGACGTCTTTTGAAAACGACGTGTCCATCAAATACTTTGTAAGCTGCATCGACATCATCTTTGCCATTGATTTTGACAAATTCGGCTGTTGGAATTTGATAATCCCACATGAGTTCTTTTTGTGACCAACGATCTTGCAAAACTGCTAATGAATCAAGACTTGGAAAAACTTGCACTTTTGTTCGTCCGATTCCTTTTTGGATCGTTCTATATGGGATAAACTCTGTTTCATATGTTAAAAAATCAACTTTGCTTGTCACTTTTTTAATAGCAACTTCGTCATACATATCGCCTTGTATCCATTGACTGGCATATGATGCAGCTGGGTCTTTAGGACTGCTTGATAAAACAAAAACTTCAAAGCCCATCTGTCTGGCTCTGATTGTCATCATCATTGAGAGTTGTCCACCACCTAAAATGCCTAAAGTTTTTTTAAAAAGTGCCATGAGTCTATTGTTTACTTTTATTTTAAAAAAATAAAGGGTAAAATTGAACACATTATTTGAGGTTTAAGTTGGATAAGATTCTAAAGAAAATTCAGCATGATATTGATAAAACTGGTTGGCATGTTTTGTCGGTGGCGAGTGATCATCCAAGTGATCATTATTGTTATACAATAGGTCTGTATAAAAGTTTTGGCATGCCTGAAATTGTAATGAAGGGTTTGCCGATAGAGACTATGCATACTTTAGTTAATGATGTTGTTAAATCAAAACCAGATTTTTCAAAAATTGATGAAAAATATATTTTAGTTCAGGGGTTGCTGCGCAATAACTTAGATTTATGCTTACAGAAACTAGATTACGACCAAATTAAAGAACATATTTTTTATTGTAGTCATGTTAATTCGCCCAATACATTTAGTGTCTGTCAGTTGTACTGGCCAGATACTAAAAATAATTTACCTATCAGCAATGAATGTGACTCTAAAGTTCAACAAGCCCAAAAATGGGAATTTAATGATAATTAAACAACAATTAAATTTTCAATTTCCGCTCATGTTAGCCCCTATGGTTGGATTGACACATGTTGTGCTGAGGCAAATCATACATGACTATTTACCTCAAAATGTAGATTTTTACGCCCCAACAGAAATGCTGAATTCTCGTAAAATTCCACACGAAAAACTTGGTCAAACTCCCGAGACTCTTTATTTTGAAAATGAAAATAACTTAGTTCCTCAAATTCTAGGAAACGAAAAAGAATCAATTCAATTGTCTATTGCAAAACTCAAAAACGAATGGGGCACGAATTCGATGGTACGAGGCATTGATATCAACATGGGATGCCCAGTTCAAAAAGCTTTGAAACACAATTATGGTGTGGCATTAATGGGCGATGTTGATTACGCGGCATCTGTTGTTGATTATGCAGCGACTGCAAGTGACTTACCTGTGTCTGTTAAATTGCGAGCTGTTGGCAGCGAAAAAAGCATTCCAGAGCTTATTCAATTTGTTTCAAAATTGCAAAACGCAGGTGCAAAGTGGATTACTTTACACCCACGAACTGCTGAACAAAAACGCCGTGGCACTGCTGACTGGAATCAAATTACTGAGCTTAAAAAAGCTTTACAAATTCCGGTCATTGGTAATGGTGATATTCAAACTATTGATGATGTTTTTATGATGCTCGAACAAACCAAATGTGATGCTGTCATGTCGGGCCGGGCGTTGGCTACAAGGCCGTGGATGGTGTGGCAACTTGGCGAAAGATTAAACCTCATACCAAACCCAAATTTAAGTGAACGTCAGGCACCAGCCAGCGAGTTTGAAGAGGGTGCTGAGTATGGAAAAATGCTTTTAAAATTTATTCGTTTAAGTGAATTTTATTTTTGTCAAAAATTACAAATGAAACCAGAGTATGCGTTTCGTAAAATTCAATTTTTTGTTCGTACAACGCATGTTTGGCTTGAGTTTGGCCATGCTTTAATGTCAGAAGTAAATAAATCAAAATCATTTGCAGAACTCGAAACTCGCGTCACTAAGTTTTTCGAATCTGAACAGAGAATGTTTGGGTATACTGAATTAAGACAGTAGTTTAGATATTTTTCTTAAGCCCTAATCTAATGTAATTGATAATAATGGATTGGTATTTTTTATTTTCTATTTTGGCTTTCATTTTAAGGGTCTTAAGTAAATTATTTGGAATGCGTATACTAATAAGTTCAGTTTTTTCATCTTTATCTTCGTGTAAAACTCGCATGGACTCTAAGAATTCAATTGCCTGAGCAGGTGTTATATCAGTTGATTTAACTGATATTGTTTTTTTAGACTTTTTCATTCAGCTTCCTTTTAATATTTTCAATATCGACTAGATCTTGTGGTCTGCCGGCCTCTTGTTTGAGCTTAAGTAATGTTTTAAGGCTAGCAACAGGTATTTTGCGGCCAGAAAATGAGATGTACTCGACATCAAGATCTTTAAGGTCTTTGTTGATGAGGATATCAATTTGTTTAGTTGGGTTTTTAAAATCAACAAATGACCACGCGATCAGGTTTCTATTTTCAATATATTCTTTTCGCATTTTTATGATATCTTGTGCGCGAACTGGTATACGAGACTGCAGTCCGAGTTCTTTTAGGCATGTCTCAGCCTTTTCGTAATCAGCAAGTTTTAAGTGTAAAACAAAGTCAATATCTATAGTTGCGCGCACAATTCCATGTAATGCCAATGCGTAACCACCTACGATAGCGTAAGGGATTTTATTTTCTTTAAAAGCGTCACAAATTTCATAAAATAACATACTTAACAAAGTGTATATACTTGTATATACAATGTCAATACTGTTACGTCGTGCAAATTAGGCATATACAAACGAATAGCAGCAAAATATCTGGCTCTAGCCACAGACAGGCTGGACTATTGTCTAAAAAATTATCGTGCTCAACCAGAGCACGATAATATAGGTATTCTTAGTTCAAAAATGAAAATAAATTAATTTTATGATTAAGCCTGATGTTAAAAAATATTTAGACTGTTATCTCTTTTTGCAAGATATATACAAATATCAAAAAAAAGAAAATACAAACTTCTCTTATCAAAATTGGTGCATGCATTTAGGTCTGAAAAGTAAATCTTATTTACGTTTTGTTGTCTTGGGTAAACGCAAAATTTCTTTAGAACTATTGAATAAGCTCATTCGATGGCTTGATTTTGCAGATTTAATTGATGAACAATACTTTCTCTTACTTGTCCAGTACACGCAACAGACAGATGAAAAACTAAAATTACTTTTGTCTAAAAAGCTCATGAATATTCTCAGAACAGAGAACGAAGCAAATTCGATTGTCATAGTTGATCCGACGATTTCTGATCCTTTGAGTTTTCAAATTCGCGATTTGGTTTCATACGATGATGTTTTGCATACTGATGAGTCTATTTCTAAAGTATTTAACAAAACACAGTCTGAAATCGAAAAGTATCTTGAGATGCTAGTTAGTAAAAATTTGATTTATAGAAATCAACTAGGGTATTGGCGAAGCACTCAGAAATCTATTAAAATTAACGATGATCAAGGAAATTCAATTTTACATGATTTTCATACAAAAAGTTTGTTGGATTCAATTCAGCTTATTAAAACTGATGATCATCAAAAAAAATTCCGCACATTGCATTTAGCGCTAACCAATGAAGAATTTGCGGATATAAACGCTAAGATTTATAATTTACTGACAGATATTTTTAATGAATATTCTCAGAAAACTGAATCTCAAGGTAAAAAAATTTATCAAATTAATTACAATATTAGTTCTAGATCTAAAGTCATTGAACCTGTTGTTGATGAATCATCGTGCTCAAAGTAGAGCACGAATAGTACTAAAATACTCCACTTTGTGCGTCTGTTTAATCATTATACAGACAAACTAGTCTATATTTGAATAAAGCCATTTTACATTGATCCCGCCAATTGCATGACTCGCTAAACAGCGTGTGCATTTTGATCATCCACGTTCAAAATAACTAAAAGGATTCAATATGAAAAAAACAATTTTAACAATGGCTATCATGGCATCAACAGTAACATCTTTTGCGAGTAACGACCAAAAAGGAGGTTCAGATATCGGCAGTGGCGCAGATTCGAAAATAACTTGTTTTGGTGGTGTTATGACTGCAACGGCTAATCCAGATGATTCAACTTTATTAGGTAAAGGAAGTCTCATAGAGCTTAAAAAAACTGAAGAAGAAATGTATGAAGGAACTCTTGTCGTGACATCGAGTACAGGTCAAAAAGCAGAACTCTATTTGATGGCAGCAGAGTATCCAGAAAATAAACTGACAACTATGGATATGTCATTTTCTATAAACGACAAAAGAGTTTTGATGGATTCATTTCTCATGAAATCAGATGGCTTGTCTCAAGGTTCTGGTTGGGATTTAGGACCTCAAAATGCAGAGCAACTTAAAATGCTTTTTGCCAACTCAGTTGAGGAGAAAGCCATCGATGCCAATATTACTAAAGCAGCATCTGATGTATTAACAAAATATGGTTATTCACAAAGACAAGAAGATGCTGACGTGAGCAGATTGTACGATGCAGTTGTTCAAGCTGTAAAAAAAGGCGATTTAAAAGAAGGTGAAATTATCGGTACTTTAATTACTTTTGGCTGTTTTAAACAGTAGGTTTTATTTAAAGATATCAATTAATCGCGTAAATGCTGAAGTTGGCGTTCATTCATTGATGATTTAGCTGGCTTTAGCATTTTATTTGCGTTTTCAATTCCGTAAATAAATTTTTTCATAAATGGCGGAATGTCGCGTTTTTTGTAACCATCACAAAAGTCTGCTTTAATAATTACAAACGCTTTTTCTTCTGCAGCATTCACAGATAAGCCATTTTTTGATTCTAGTTCTATAATATAAAGCCATGCTTTTTCAGCCAAATTCATTAAAGCAATTGAATGTGTTTCAGAATATTTCTCTGAAAGAAAATGAACGAAATTCATGTAATTCCAAAAAAATGAACCAGGCTGTGTTTTAAACCATTTCATAAAATGTGGAAAATCGCCACTGTTAGCATATAAATCCCAAAACTTAGCAAAACGATTCATTAATTGTAGAGTCGCATAGTCCATCGTCGAAGTTGATAAAATTTGAAACGGAGCAAAGTCTTGATATTTCATCGCAAATTTTTCTTCGTGACGAATGATCGGTGTGCCTTTGAGTCTTTTTAAAATGCCAACTTGAATTTCATCAGGACCGAATTCAGCAAGTTGATCAAAACCATCAGCAAATGATTCTAATGTTTCACCTGGTAAGCCGACGATCAAGTCAGCATGAGTATGTACGTGAGTGTGTTCTCGTATAAAAGCAAAATTTTCTTTAACTTTAGTTAAGTCATTTTTACGAGAAACATTTGCGGCGACAACTGGGTTTAATGTTTGTATGCCGACTTCGAATTGTAGTGATCCCGCTGGAAATTGTTTGATCAAATCACGGATTTCAACAGGCAGCCTATCTGGAACCATTTCAAAGTGTAAAAACAAGCCTAAATCTGCTTGCTTTAAAAAAAACTGCAGGATTGTTGTTGATGTTGTTGGGCTTAAGTTAAAAGTGCGATCAACAAACTTAAAAGTACGAGCTCCGCGATTAATCAGTTTTTGAATAGCTTCTAAGAATTGGTTTAAATCAAAACTTCTGACAGATTTATCTAATGATGATAGACAGTATTCACATTTGTATGGGCAGCCACGAGAGACCTCAACATAAATAACTCTGTTGGCGATATCGTGGTCGGTGTAAAGATCATAGGGTATTTTAATAGTTTTGATATCTGGTAACTCTGAACGAATTATTTTAGGAGATTCGAAAACAGTTTGCGACTCTAAAGATTGCAAATACTCTGAACAAAATTTTGGAAATGCAAAATCAGCTTCTCCGCAGATAACGAAATCAGCGAGATTGTATAGACGCTGCTTTTCTGTTTCATATGAAATCTCAGGCCCACCCAACACAAGACAGATATGAGGCGCCACTTTTTTAAGTATTGAACAGACTTCAAAGAGTTCTTCTGTGTTCCAAATATAAACACCAAAGCCCACGATTTTAGGGTTTTGCATGAGTATTCGCTCAACTATGTTGCGAGGATTTTCTTTAATGGTCCATTCGATGAGCTCGGTTTGTTCGGTTAAGAGATTCATCTGAGTATAGATATAACGTAAACCAAAAGACGTGTGTTGGTATGTCGAATTAAGCGTGCATATGAGAATGTCTTTTTGTTTAAGCTGTTCTTGCATGGAGTTTCGTTTTAACGAAATCCATCAGTATTTCATAGCTTTTTTTCAGTTCTAGAAAACTTTCATGGGTGCCACCAGTATCGGGATGTTGCTTTAGAGCCGCTATTTTAAAGGCTTTTCTAAGTTGGCTTTGGTTAAACTTTTCAGGAAGCAGTTGGTGAGCCTTTAAAACTGGCAAATCCATGCTGTAAAAAAGAAATTCGTAAGATTTGAATTGTTCTTGCGTCATGCCTTCGGCTTTAAGTTTAAATGGCGTTAGGTTCAGGGCTGGGTTTTCTTTTGTTTGGTGTTTGTTGTACAGAGATGTGTGGCTTTGTGTAAAGCGAAATACAGGCGTATTCACGATGAGTTCTGTGTTAAATGGACTTGATTGCAAGACAAGATTTTCTGTTTGATTCTCAGTTTTCTCAAAAGGAGTTGTGTCCGCAAAGCCTTGCTCATTCATGCTTTCTAGGATTTCAGCAAAGCTTAAATCAGTGTTTGTGGTCTGAGCTTGTCTCTTGTCGTTCATGTGTTTTGTATCGGTAAAATGTCTGAATGAACGAGTCTAAAAACAGTCTAGAGAGTGAGTTTTCGGTGCTGAAAGACTTTTTTAAGACGAGAAATAGAGCGGAAAATGCGTTTTTTTTCAATTTTCAGAGGGGAAATATCGTCAAAATGCTCAAAAATCTAAAAAAAATGAAAATTTCTCTCGAGTAGTTGTTGACGAGAGGAAAAATCTAGACTTAGACTTAAGTCAAACAGAGTAAAGTGATTTACTGATTGATTTAAAAAAATAAAACAATGCCTTAACAACCTTACGGAGGGATTAACCATGGCAAAGAAAACAGCGAAAAAAGCTCCAGCAAAAAAAGCAGCTCCTAAAAAAGCAGTAGCAAAAAAAGCTCCAGCAAAAAAAGCAGCAGCTCCTAAAAAAGCAGCTTCTAAAAGAAAACCAAATGCAGCTTTCATGAAAGCTTTAACACCATCTGCTACTTTAGCAGCTATCGTTGGTGCTTCTGCACTTCCACGTACTGAAGTTGTTAAAAAATTATGGGCTTACATCAAAAAGAATGGTCTTCAAGATGCTAAAAACAGAAGAAACATCAATGCTGATGATAAATTAAAACCAATCTTCGGAAAAAACACTGTTTCTATGTTCGAAATGACTAAACTTGTTTCTAAACACTTAAAATAGTTTTTAGACGTAAAGTTTACATCAAAAGGCTGGCTTCGTGCTGGCCTTTTTTATTTTAAAAGCCTTTAAATTCAATAGAGTGTATGCTTCAGCGCCCATGGCCAATGCACATACTAATTCTCTTTGGCAGATCTCGGGTTGTCCTGTATAAGGTTTGCATATGTCAAACTCTAGAAAACCTGTTCCTTTCACTAAGGAAGAAATCGCTAAAATGAAAAAAGTCTGCCAGATGGCGGCTCGGGTCTTAAATCACACCGGAACATTTGTTAAATCTGGAATTACAACTTTAGAACTTGATAAAATAGCTGACGATTTTACTTTATCTTTAGGTGCAGAGTCTGCGTGTATTGGTTATCATGGCTATCCGAATTCGACATGTATATCGGTTAACAACGTTGTTTGTCATGGTTTGCCATCTCAGTATGTTCTAAAAGAGGGTGATATTTTAAATATAGATGTGACTGTGAAAAAAGACGGTTTCTTTGGTGACACATCTAAAACTTTCACTGTTGGTCAAGTCACTCCGAATGCTGTAGATCTTATTGATGCTGCTTATCATGCCATGATGACGGGTATAGAGGCGATTAAACCTAATGGCTATACAGGTGATATCGGTTTTGAAACTAATAAATATGTGACTCGTCGTGGTTACTCAACTGTCAAAGAGATCGGTGGTCACGGTATAGGCAAAATTTTTCATATGGATCCTTTTGTTCCGGCATTTGGTAAGCGCGGCAAAGGTGAAAAGATCATTCCATGGACGTGCTTTACTGTTGAGCCTATGGTGAATGAGGGGACTGAGGACTTTGTCGAAAAAGCAATTCCTAAGTCAGAGATTAAGTACTATGAAACACTTGATGGAAAATTATCAGCTCAATTTGAGCACACAGTATTGATTACTGACACAGGTTACGAAATTTTAACTGTTGAATAACGACGTTTGGTAAATTCCTGTTGTCTACAGCAGTGTTTATCAGACAAAATACGATACTATATTAAAGAATATAAATATTATAACGAATTCTGAATCAGAATTATAATAACAAAAAGGAAACTTCATGGCAGTTCAAACATCAACTCAAGATAAAAAAAATGCACAAAAAGCTTTAGCTAAAGCTATTGCTAAAAACGCTCAGAAAAAAACATCTGGTTCTGGTAAAGGCACAAACTTAGTCGGTGCTCCAGATTACCGTGTTTGCAAAGAAGCAATGGAAAACCCTAAAGTATTTGCTGAATTAGCACGTTGGGGTCGCGAAGAAATTAAAATCGCAGAAAAAGAAATGCCAGGTTTGATGGCTTTACGTAAAGAGTTCGGCAAACAACAACCTTTCAAAGGCGCTCGTATTACAGGTTGTTTACATATGACAATTCAAACAGCTGTGTTGATCGAAACTTTAGTTTACTTAGGTGCTAAGGTTCGTTGGTCTTCATGCAATATTTTTTCAACTCAAGACCATGCTGCTGTAGCTATGGCTGCTGCTGGTATTCCGGTTTTTGCTTGGAAAGGCGAAACAGAAGAAGAATTCAACTGGTGTATTGAACAAACAATCGAAGGTTGGGGTTCAGATGGTTACAATTTAATTTTAGATGATGGTGGCGATTTAACAAATATGATGCACACTAAAAAGTATGAGCACATGTTAAAGAAAATCATCGGTATTTCTGAAGAGACGACTACAGGTGTTCATAATCTAGAGAACTTGCACCGTGCTAAAAAATTAAAAGTTCCTGCAATCAATATCAACGATTCAGTTACAAAATCTAAATTTGATAATTTATACGGTTGCCGTGAATCTTTAACAGATTCATTAAAACGCGCAACAGATGTGATGATGGCTGGTAAAGTGGCTGTTGTTGCTGGTTACGGCGATGTGGGTAAAGGTTCTGCTCACTCTATGCGTGCTTTAGGTTGCCGTGTTATGGTAACTGAAGTTGATCCAATTTGTGCATTACAAGCAGCTATGGAAGGTTTCCAAGTTGTGACTATGGACGAAGCTGCTCCGATGGCTGATATTTTTGTTACAGCAACTGGTTGCTGCGATATCATCACAGACAAACATTTCATGAAAATGAAAGATAATGCTATCGTTTGTAACATTGGTCACTTTGATATCGAAATCGATATGGCTTGGTTAAATAAAAATTCAAAAATTCGCGAAGTTAAACCACAAGTTGATATTCACACTTTGAAAAACGGCAAAGAAATTGTTGTTTTGGCAAAAGGTCGTTTAGTGAATTTAGGTTGCGGAACAGGTCATCCAAGTTTTGTTATGTCGAACTCGTTTTCAAATCAAGTTATTGCGCAAATGGAACTTTATTTAAATCGTGATAAATACTCAAAAGTTGATGTTTACCGTTTACCAAAACATTTAGATGAAAAAGTAGCGGCTTTACACTTATCACAAATTGGTGTGAAACTTTCGAAATTAACAAGCAAACAAGCCAAGTACTTGAGCCTTGATACTGAAGGCCCATTCAAACCAGAACATTACAGATACTAGTTATGATTTGGTTGGTTTTATTAGGATTATCTATTATGCCATTAAGCGCTCTGATGTTCGGAGCGCTTTTTTTTCGTTTAAAACTTAAAGATTTTAACACGGCTATTTTTTTGGTTTTAGGTCTATTAGCGTTTGGTTATGATTTAGTTGTTTTCTATAATCAATATGCGGCATCGATTAATCAAAATCAGTGGCAAGCGGCTTCTCAGGTTTTAGGTTTGTTTTCATTTGTATCATCAATGAATGTGCTTGCTTTGGGTTTTTTAGGAAACGCTTTTTATTTTCAGTTTTTTAATAAACATAAAAGCTTTAAGTTGCATTATGTGGTTATGTTCATTTGTGCTGTGATTATTGGATCAGTTGGTTTGTATCATCAGTCAAATCAAGTGCAGGTTGCAAAATTACAAATAGCTCAAGGTCAGCTGGATGCAGATATCATTCAAAAAATTAAAAAACAATTTGAGATAGATCATGATAAGGCTGTCGTGATGACGATGTTAGTGAATCCAACATTAGATTTATCTACAATGCAAGAATACGCTCAGGGTTCTATTGTTGAGTTTAAAACGGCATTGCTAGAGAATGTGAATTTGCCTGCACAAATCGTTAATGAATTCGCCAAAAGTGATCGTGATGTTTTAAAGTACTATGCTGCTAAACATGCTCAGATCTCAGATGAACAATTAGAAATATTATCTAAAGATCCATCAAAAGATGTTCGTAATCAGGCGCAAACTGAATTACGCTTGCGTCAAGCTAAGCAAAAATAATTTTCATTATTTGTTAATATAGAGCCACATGATTTTTTGATAAAACGTGTGGCTTTTTTATTTTATGAATTGATTTGATCGAGATAGTAACGTAACTCGCCAATACTTTCGCGAATATCGTCTAGAGCACGGTGTGAGTTTTGTTTTTTGTAAACTTTTTCGAACTTATTGTTAAAAATAATTTTCCAAGAACTCACATCAAGCATGCGATAGTGAAGTTTCTCACTGAGTTTTGTAAAGTATTTATCAATAAATAAGCGATCTTGCGATATTGAGTTACCAGCTAAAATCGGGCGCATCTTGCGATCGCGTTGTGCTTCGGGAAAGTGTCGCTCAATCATCGAAATAAGATGAAATTCAACTGTTGATGGTTCCATACCGTAGGGAACTTTTGCCGTTAAGCCTGATCCGCCGTGGTGTTCTTTATTCCAGTTATCCATGCTATCAAGGTAAGATTGAGGTTGTTTGACAACGGTTTCAAAAGTTTCGAGTTCTTTAAAATTAAGATCAGTGACGATACAGGCGACTTCGATGATGACTTCTTTGTTAACATCGAGGCCGGTCATTTCCATATCAAGCCAAAAAAGCTTATCAATTTTTTCAAATGCCAAGGTGGATCTACTTTCTATGGTAAGAATTATTTTTGTTCTGGTTTAACGACTTTATAATCATCGCCAGCTTTTTTTACTGCGGCTTCGATTTTGGTGTAATCAATGGCTTTGCCATCTTTCATCTTAACTGTGATTTTACCAACTTGTTTTTTTGCATCAACTAAGTTAACTGCACAAGATTCAAAGCTAGCAGATAAGTCTTTATCTTCGCAAACGGTCTTAGTGATCATTTTTTTGCAGCCAGAGCAGTGCATGCCTTCGACAGCAATGTCTGTTGTATCAGTGGCCACTGCAAATGAATTTAAAGACAATAAAGAAACGGCTAGGGTGATGAATAGTTTTTGAGTCATATAATCCTCGGTTTTAAGTGATAATTACTATGGTTTTGATTATGTCCTAATTTAGTCGATCTGGGTATGGTGAAATGTCCCTCATTTATAGGTTAAATATGCATTAATATTCAGCATGATAAAATTTTTAGTTGAATATCAGAAAAACTTATCTATATTGGTTGAACATTTATTGCTTAATTGTCACTAAAACGGAGAGGTAGTTAAGTTGGTTATAACGTCCGCCTGTCACGCGGAAGGCCGCGGGTTCGAGTCCCGTTCTCTCCGCCATTTATTCCTATAAAAACAATAACTTAAAAAGAAAAACCTCGGCTGATTCGGGTTCTACGGTTCTACGGTTCTACGGTTCTACGGTTCTACGGTTCTACTCATTTGATGGTGGAAGTGTATCCAAAATTCGAGACATTCTAAGTATTTAGCATACGAAGTCTGTAGTTAATAAAATTACGAACTCCAAAAGCTGAGTATTGTTCGCCCTT
>Ga0255217_1000023_pt1 | contig 88220 bp, 79 predicted proteins | sample Miss_Atlam_RepB__FD_183046 | JGI IMG/M metagenome (GOLD analysis project Ga0255217, IMG submission 183046) | Freshwater microbial communities from Mississippi River, Louisiana, United States - Miss_Atlam_RepB_8d | ecosystem: Environmental > Aquatic > Freshwater > River | place: USA: Louisiana...
AATCCATTGTCGATGATTCAAGGAAGGAGTTACTTATGGCTAATAACCAAGCTGACACACAACAACTACCATTACTTCCTCTCAGAGACCTCATTATATTTCCTCATATGATGATGCCTTTATTCGTGGGACGCGAAAAAAGTATCAATGCACTTGAAGATGCGATGAGCAAGCAAACAGATATCGTTTTAGCAGCACAAAAAGATGCTAAAACCAATAACCCTGAAGAAAAAGATATCTATGCGATCGGTACAGTGGGTTCAATTATTCAACTTTTAAGATTACCAGATGGAACTGTTAAAGTTCTAGTTGAAGGTAAGCGCAGAGCTCGTATTAAAGGTTTTGTGCCTAATGAAGGATTTTTTGTTGTTAATGCAGAAATGATTGATGAAGAAGTTGAAAATCCAACAGAAGCATCGGCTTTAGTGCGATCTGTAAAATCAACTTTTGAGACTTACGTTAAATTAAATAAACGTATTCCACCTGAAATTTTAATGCGCGTTTCAAGCATTGAAAACCCAGGCGAGTTGGCTGACATTATTGTGGCTCAATTAAATCTAAAACTTGAAGACAAACAAAATGTTTTAGAAATTTTAGATCCATCTAAACGTTTAGAGAATCTATTAAATTTAATGACAGGTGAAATTGAAATTCTTGAAGTTGAAAAGAAAATCAGAACACGCGTTAAAAAACAAATGGAGAAGTCGCAAAAAGAATATTATTTGAATGAGCAAATGCAAGCTATTCAAAAAGAACTTGGCGAAAAAGATGATTATCAAGCTGAGTTAGAAGATCTTGCGCAAAAATGTAAAGATAAAAAAATGCCTCAAGAGGCTAAAGATAAAGTTAATAAAGAGATTAAAAAATTAAAAATGATGTCACCAATGAGTGCCGAAGCAACTGTGGTTCGTAACTACATTGACTGGGTATTATCATTACCTTGGAATGATTATTCAGAAGATCGTCATGATGTTAAAAATGCAAAACGCATTCTTGATGAAGATCACTGGGGATTAGAAAAAGTTAAAGAAAGAATTTTAGAGTATTTAGCTGTTTTATCATTGTCTAAAAATATGCGTGGACCGATTATTTGTTTAGCAGGTCCTCCGGGCGTGGGTAAAACTTCGTTAGCTAGATCAATTGCTGAGTCATTAAATAGACCGTTTGCCAGAATTTCATTAGGTGGCGTACGTGATGAAGCTGAAATTCGTGGTCATAGAAAAACTTATGTCGGAGCTATGCCAGGTAAAATCTTGCAAGCATTACGTAAAGTTGACAAAGGTAATCCAGTATTGTTGCTCGATGAAATCGATAAAATGGCTAATGATTTCAGAGGTGATCCAGCTTCTGCGATGTTAGAGGTTTTAGATCCAGAGCAAAATGCTACGTTTGCGGATCATTACTTAGAGTTAGAATATGATTTATCTAATGTTATGTTTATCGCGACTGCGAATAACTTAGGAACTGTTCCTAGACCATTATTAGATCGTATGGAAATTATTTATTTAGAAGGTTATATCGAGCAAGAGAAGTTTCATATTGCTAAAAACTATTTGATTCCAAAACAAATGGAAAATCATGGTTTAAAAGGTATGAATATTACGATGCAAGACAAAACTGTTCGCGATGTTATTCGTTATTACACTCGTGAAGCAGGTGTGCGTAATTTAGAACGTGAATTTGCTAATATTTTTAGAAAAGTTGCTAAAGATGTTGTTATGTCGAATATGATTGATGACTTAAAAGGTGATGCAGCAGCAACTGAGAAAAATGCAAAAAATAAACAACAGGCTAAAGGAAAACTAAAAACAACAGCTTCTAAGAAAAAAGAATCTGGATATGTTGTGACTCCTGAAAAACTTGTTGAGTTGTTAGGTCCGCACAAATTGAAATACGGTGAGATTGAAAAACAAAACGAAATCGGTCTTACAAATGGTATGGCATGGACAGAAGTTGGTGGAGATTTACTAGCTGTTGAAGTGAGTGCAGTACCAGGTAAAGGTAAATTTACTGTGACTGGTCAGTTAGGTGACGTCATGAAAGAATCTTGTACAGCAGCAATGAGCTACGTACGTTCAAGAGGTCCTTTGTTTGGCTTTGATAAAGAGTTTTATGCCAATATTGATATTCATATCCATTTACCAGAGGGTGCTACTCCTAAAGATGGTCCTTCTGCAGGTATTGCTTTAACAACTTCGATTGTTTCAGCGATTACGAAAATACCTGTTAAGCGTACTGTGGCTATGACTGGCGAAGTTTCTTTGCGCGGTAAGGTTTTAGCAATCGGTGGTTTAAAAGAGAAAATCTTAGCAGCTCACCGTGGTGGTATTAAAATTATTATCTGTCCTAAAGAAAACGAAAAAGATTTGAAAGATATTCCTAAAGAAGTCATGAAAGAGTTAAAAGTGATTTTGGTTGACCATGTAGACCAAGTTTTAATCAATGCTTTAGATATTAAAAACCCTAAAGAGTTATTTAAAACACAGTCTGAGCGTGAGTTTGGCATTAAGGCCAACTACACAGGTCAGCAAGTTCACACAACTCACTAGCTTTCATATCAAAGAGAGCTTATAAAATGACGGCCTGCTTATATTGTAGGCCGTTTTTTTATTTAAACTGAAAAAATTAAACATTAGTCAAATATCTACAAAAATTAAGTACTTAGATTGTGTTAAAAATTCATCAAAAAATATTATTTAAGAACCCCATTGACCACTTCTTACAAAATCTGTACTAATCTTTTCTTAACAAAAAGGATGAGTACTAAAATGAACGCAGATCGTTTATACGAAATAAGCAAACTGTACTGCGATCGTGGTGACTACAACTTAGCATTACCCAACTTGATCGAAACCTCAGAAGCTTATTTGGTCGAAAAAAATTTCGATATGTACTTAAAATGTGCCACTCACATTTTGAGAATTTACGCCGAACAAGAAGAATTTGAACGTCTATCGGCGTACAAAGAAAAACTACAAGACATCGTTATTCGCGAAAATATTCAACTTACATCTCGAGTTTATTATGTGTTTGGTATCGCAGCCGTTTACAAAGGCCAAATCGAAAACGGTCTTGAGTATTTTAAAATAGCTTTAGAACACGCTTTAAAAACAGATAACAAAGAAGACACATGTTACGCTATTTTGGGTATTTCGATTTGTTATCGCGCACAAAAACGATATGAAGAAGCATTACGAGAAATATATAATTTAAATATTTTTATTCAATTTATAAACAACTCTGATTTAAAAACAGCAGTATTGTCAGCTAATGCTTTGGTTTTACTAGATTTAAAAAAATACGACCAAGCTTTAGATATATTTTGGCAAGCGTACGAAGAAATTAAGAGTTCTAAGCAACTATCAACGAGCATAGGTTTGTTAGCTAATATTGGAATATGCCTTTATGAGCTAGGTCAAAAAGATGCAGCACGTGTTTATTTTGATATTGTCAAAAAATCATATGATCCAAAAAACAACAAGAAACAGCTTTCAGTTATTGGCTCTTATTTAGAAAAATTGAATGATAATCGTCAGAACAATTATGACTTAATTTTTGATTTAGAAAGTCATACAGTTACAGAAAGAACTATTGGTAAAGTTGACTTTAAAAACCAATTCATTCTTCTAGACTTGTTGAAACTATTTATTTCTAAACAAGGTGAAGTCTTTTCTAAAGAGTATTTAGTCGAACACATTTGGAAGCAAGATTACGATCCTGCGGTTCATGATAATAAAATATATGTTACGATCAAGCGCTTAAGAAAAATGATCGAGCCTGATTATGATCATCCGAAATATATTTTTAGATCTAAAAATGGATATTTTTTAAATAAATCAATAAAAGTTAGTGATCAGATTACTCACGAGGGGAGAGTACTATGAAACAATTTTTTGGAATGATAGTGGTGCTATTGTTAGCGGTTAATGTAAGTGCACAAAACCAATGTGGGCTTAATGTTCAAGGTGGAGTAGATATTTTTCCTTGGGGATTAGCTGAGCCATTTCCATGGAATACAATTCAAGGTCTATGGAAGGTCACAGACAACAACGAAACTATTATTAAATTCAGAGTTACTCGATCAGATACAGAATCAAAAAAACTCAGCGTTGAGGTTTTCAGTCGTCAGTCTGGCAAATGTGATAAGCCTTTAATGACTGGTTTTGGAATCATTACTGCTGAAGAAAAAAACATAGTTCGTGTAAGTCTTAAAGACTCTACAGGGAGTATAAAACTACTAACTCTAGCGTGGTTTAATGCTCAAAATTTAAAGTTGACTGGTCCAAACTGTGATCGAAACGTGTTAGTTGCTGCGATGATTCCACTTGTTGAGGACGCTAGCCACAAAGATGCTTGGTCACAAGAAGTTGAAGCACCTCAAATGATGCTGAAAAAAATCACAGGATCATTAGACTTCTATTGTAAAAAACGCAAATAGTACAAATTTTTACTTGAACACAGGGCTATCGAAGTATATATCTATAGCCCAAATCATAACGACAGGGAATTAGCTCAGTTGGTAGAGCGCCACCCTTACAAGGTGGATGTCGTCGGTTCGAATCCGGCATTCCCTACCATTTTCTGCAATGGAAAATGAAATCGTACAAAAAAATCTAAAAACAAAATAATAACAATAACTTGAGAGCATAAAGGTTCTTGTTAATTCGCTCAGTCTAATCATTCTAAATCATAGTTGATAATTTGAATTGCTGGAAACTTGTAAGAGTCATTGTAAGAGTTTTTGATTTCCATACAGAGATAATATACGCGGTAGAAAGAACGCATGTTATCCCCCGGCCTATGCAATTTTTTTGATCGATAAGAGGTATACCCCCCAAAAAAGACCCGGGGGTATGTGCGTTTAATATATTGGATTTCTAACCGGGACAATTTTTTTAAAAAATTTTAATCAATGAAGTTTAGTTTTCTTGCGAGCAAATCGAACTCGCTGCCAAGGATTGTCGTAAGTTTTGTGTGTGTTTCTATTTTTGGCTTCGATGTTTTATTTTCTTCTAGCAGATAAATAACTTTTCTTTCCATTCCAATTTGCTTTGATAACTCACATTGGTTTAGATTCTTTATTCCTCTAAAAACTCTCAGCAATGTTCCATATGTTTGAATTAGGTGGGGTAAAACGTCCTGCTCAGAAACAGCAAGGAGTATCCTCAGTTGATTTTCGGGTACCATCCTGTAAACCCCTTGCTCTGTCATCTCAATTTGGGTGAAGTCTTCTACTTTCATAACCATCATATCGGCGATTTTATTCTCAAAATGAGTATCTATTTGCGTTAATTATTTATTTATTACTCAATATGAGTAAAATTAGTCCAGTCTAGGGGTTTTTTGGTGTATTAAATGTTAATGTAATCAAAGCCTATCCCGATAGAGACTAGACAAAGTAACTCTGTAGTGGCAAAACTTGGATTAAATTTTCAAAAGGAGGAAGTCATGGATGTTTTATTTGCTGTATTTTTTGTTGCAGTTTTAATGTTAAATGCCGCATCTTTCTTTGGAAGCTCGCCTTCGTCTTCAGAGGAGATCTACAATAAATCTGTTCTTGATACAAACTTCAACCGCAATCTTAATAAGAACGCATAAGTTAAATAAAAATGGACTGGGGTGATTGGTCTGATAAATACAATTACTTCTTTCGCCTTACGTCTTGGTTATATAAGCCGTACTTAAAAAGAAAGTATCACCCAACAGAAAGAGTAACCTTAGAGTATAAAGTAATTTCAGGTCTCGTGTTTGTTGGAACCTGGGTAATGGTTGCATTGATTTATATTGGGTTGATTTACTTTTTCTTTTATGAACCAGCAGATAAAATTCCTAGAAATTGGAGTTATCTTGCTAGCCAAAATATACCAATAATTTTGTCAGATGTTTATACCGCTTTGAAAATATCTATTTTTTACCATGCTGCTTTCATAGTGTTAATTGTTTTTACAATTCAAGCTCGGGCAGAAAGAGACTATTTTAAGCCGCTCGTTGTTCACTCGGATTTACTAGGTTTAATAAAAGTAATTAAGACTGGTGCTTTTGATAAGGATTCAAACGTACTTGAACAAGATGAAAAGCAAGTATCAATTGCTCGAGCAAACATTTATGCGACTGCTGAAAGTGAAGACAAAGAAATTATAAGAATCATGACAACTTCAGCCTGGGATTTTTTTGGAGAAGGTCCTGCTTTACCACGTAATGAAGATCCAAATTCTGTTGAGAAAAAATTTTGGTGGAAGAAAAACACTAATTCAAAAAAAATATCGCAATGGGACAATGGTTATGCGCTTGAACTTATTAAAGGCCGTTCGCGTACTGTTGAAATAATTATGTTAGATCCGAATAGTGACGTAGCTAAAGCACGGGCGAAACAATACCTAAGCAATAGTGGTCATAAAGCTATTGAATCAGAGCAAGAATATATAAGAGGAATTAATACCTGCTTAAAAAATTTAGCTAAAGCAAAAGAATTAAATCCTCGCATCACAGTAAAAATTGTTTCAGATAAAATTCCAAGATGGAAAATGATTTTAGTTGAAGGTGAGGTTTGGGCGCAACCGATTATGGATGGCAAGCGATCAGACCATACACCGCTCTATGGGTTCAAAAAATCACCACAATCACTCTATCACTACTACTTTAATTTGTTCGATTCCTATTGGCACAGCTCAATGGTTAAACAAGTTGACCTGGACAACTATAAGTAAAATTATATCTTATGCGAGCGAATTTCGTAGCATTATGAAATCTGATAAACGTCTTACAAAATATCCATTCAATCAAGAAATGGCATATGCAATATGTGAAGCTATTGCATATGGTGCTAGACTTACAAAGCTATCTTCAGAGTACCCATCTTATAATATAATCTGCAGATGGCGCCGTGATAACCCGGAGTTTAACAGTTTAATTTTGATTGCATATCAGGACCGTCGTGAGTTTTTTTTGAGTCAACTTTTAAATATAAAAGCATATGACCTCTCAAATTGTAGTTTGCAAAGTGAAATTCATAGACAAGTTGGTATTCGGTATTCGCAAAATTTAAAAATGAAAACAGACAGGCGTCGAGAAGTTTATATGATTGATACTGGGATAAACAAACTAATTACGCGCGGTGGCGTTTTAACCAAAATCAAGTAGAGCTCTGATTGGAACTTCTAATACTTCAGCATATCTGTATAGTAATGATACATGAACATCATGAGTCCCATTTTCTAGTCTTTGAATTGCCGATGGACTAAGTTGATCACCTTCACGCCACATCCTATCAATTGAAAATCCGTTCTTTATGCGTATTTTTTTACAATGCTCTCCGAGAGCTTTTCTAAAAGCTAAATTTTTGTATCGAATTGAGACCGGTTTTTTCTTCTTTGACACTTCATATATGGTAAGCTTTTGCCGAACAGATTCTTACCATATATGGGTATAAAAATTAACTCAGAGGCTGTGACACCATGAAGCTATTAATAATAATTTCGGTTCTCTTGTCTTGTAATTTTTCGTTAGCAAAAAATAAAATTACAAAAAAATCCAAAGATGATGCAAACACAATAGCTAAGGCAATAGATAAAGGATTTATAGAGATCAAGTACAAACATTTATTTTTAGAGAATTTTGAACTGCCGCCAATGTGTATTGATGTATTTGAACAACTACAATTTACATTAATTACATCAAATCAAATTTCCGAACTATCTAAAGAAAATCTAAACTTAAGAGGATCTGCCATAAATCTAATGAAGTCTTATTGCTATAGAGCTATAAAAGGAATGCACATTGATTTCAAGCATACACCTAATATAGAAAATGCTGTGGATATCGGATTAATATCTGAGTACATGTATTTATATTTTATACATACAATTGCATATGACCGACTTATAAAAACACCTGGTGATTACAAAAAAGCAAACGAACTTCTAAAAGAAGACATTTCTTATGCGTTTTTAGATCTTAAAGTTTCGCCAAAGTACTCTAAAAGATTAAAAGAAATTTACAGCGAATTACTTACAAAATATAAAAAGTAAAGATGAATTGCGCAAGATGAGATTAGTAAAAACTTAGAGAGATATTAATCCATACATTAATCTTATCATTCCTCAATACTAAATCAATTATGTGCTACATCGTGCGCGCGGTATGCAAATTAATTTTGAAGATCAACAAATTTATTATCACTAGCCAAACTAAATCTGCTAATAGTGCATAACATATTAAGGATAATAATAACTTGTTGCGTCTGATATCTCTTGATAAGAACAAATGTCATCATCTAAAACTGAACGTAACCTATTTAACGATTTATAATATGCATCAGCTTTTCTGACAATTTTATGATTTAAAGGGTATAAACGAACTAGATCTAAATATAATTTTAAAGCCGCTTCAGTGTTTTGTTTTATTATACAACCAAGTACTTTATGTTCGTTTATTGTTAAACCAGTTTTTAATCTTTTTTTATCTTTCATAGTTACTCCTTCTTACTGTGAAATACCATGAACCTGATTTTTCTAGTTCATGGTTTTGGTTATATTAGAAATGTAAAGAATACTTGAATGGTGAATTACGTTTTCCATCACCAGTTCGTTTTATTTTACCATCAGCTACAAGTGTTCTGATGGTGCTACCTATTACTGCTTTATGCCCTTCGACATTATCATGAATCTCAGATTCAGTTGCAGTTGCTACTGACGTTAAAAATTTTAGTACCTTATCTTGATGTGATACCTTATGGATCTCAGTTGAAGAATTACCCAGTGTGTGTTCTCTACTGGTTTTATTATAAGTTAATAAATGAGGTTCAAGACTTTCACCGTAGCGTTGAATTGTTTTGAGATAAATTTCATCTTTACGCTTTTCAAGCATTATTAATGTGTCAACTGAACCAAAGATAGCTGTCGATCCAAGTACAACATCGCCATGTTCACGCTCCATTTTACCAGCATGATGTATAAACATCACATGGCAACTATGGCGTGTTGCAAACTCTTGAAATGGTGCGAGTGCTTTTGACATTTCAGCGTATGAATTGGTGTCAGCTACATTGATTGCTCGAATCATAGTATCTAGAATAATTAGTGAGGGCTTTAAAGACTCGACGTACTGTTCAAGACATTCGATTAAGTTAGGTGGTGTATGACCAGTGTGAATATAAAGATCACAAATAGATTCAGGATTAAAGTGAGAAAGTGATTTTTTAAACTGTTCACGGTTTTCTTCGGCAGCAATGTAAACAACGAGGGACTTTTTCGTTTCGCGATTGAGAAATGTATCCCCCCTTGCTATGGCAACAGCTAGGTTGCGAGCAAAGGTTGTCTTACCGACTTTTGGTTTTGCTACAATAATTGATGTGCCAACTGAAACTAAGCAGCTCTGCCACAACCAATCGAACTGTTCAGGTGGTTCTGCTAATAGATTTTTCGCACTGGTTAAAATTAGCTTCGGTGTTTTACTGATTGGACCTGATCCATAATCCAAAGCACTAGCTAGTTTTTTACTTAAATCTATAGTCTTCCAGGGTGGTTGATTAAATTCATTCCATGCAATCATATAAGGCAACGCCTCTTCAATTGATAAACCAAGATCTCTAACTAGATAGCATGCTGTTTTAAAAGTATGCTGATCACCAGATTGACCTTCTATCGCAGGGCCACGCATCTTAAGGTCATTTAAAATTTTTGCATTTAATGCCGCCATTGGTTTTTGCATGATCGTTGCTTGGCGGCGTTGAACAATCCAATCTGGATCAAATATTGGTAAATCAGTTAATTCAATATTTGACCATGGCGTAATTTCTTTATACACGAAACCAGTTGGGTGCGTTGAAAAAGGTGCAACTATATAACCACCGTCACCGCGTACATCAAGATCAATTATTGAGTCGTCATATTCAAACTTAGAAAATGTTTTTATTTTTTCAGTATCAACTGGATAGCGATAATACCAGTGCTCGCCATTCATTGATTTAGTTTTCATGGGTGTTTCTGGTAAATGAGTGTGAGCCCAAGATAGTGCCTCAGGTGTGTCTGAATCTACAACTACTATACCAGAGATGGCACCAGTTACTAAACCCATATTATGGTTAGTATTTGAAAACCACTTGTTAATTTCTCTAGAGGTTAATTTTTTTTGTTGATGTTGTTTCCATTTAACAAGTGGTCTATCTTTTGTTTTATGCTTTAAGGGTATTATTGATATTCCCCTAGCCTGTAGATGTAGAGCCAAAGCAAGTAAGTCCATTACGTTCGCTCCAATTTATTGATCCACTCTGTGATTTCACACTCTAACCATGCGACACTGTAACCAGCAATTTTTCTACGTTTCGGAAATTTATCCGCTTTTTCTAAACGCCAAATAGTGCTGTAAGATAGCCCTGTAATTTTGAGTAATTCTTTTTTCCTAATAAGTCTGGACATTGATGACCTCCCATCGTAGCTCATGTAAGTTGTTGAGCTCCAATGAAAGTACTAGAGATAAAAATTAAATTTTACGGACATAACTGCAATTTGACGCATTCCTGTAAGTGATTATTATCTTTAATAATTCTACGAATTCTTTTTTCGAGTGCCTCATCTGACTGAGTTTCGTGAATTTTATTTATTGCTATTTTAATCCAATTTACAAGTTCATAAGAAACTGCAAGGCAATTTTTTGTATGAAACCATACTAGTAATAATTCAATTATAACATTAGTTAAAAGATAATCTTTAGCTGGTCCACCTAAGTCTGAACTATTTTCAAAAATTGAAAGTTTGAATTTAATCTTGCTAATGATATCTTCTGTTTCTTTGGTTGAAATGAAAAGCAAACTGCAAAGTAATTGCTGATTATCATTTAGTGTTTTAAGTTCTTGCTCTTTGGCTTTTAAGTAATTTTTTAAAAGTTTTTTATATTCAGATGCTTTTAACTTTCTTTCTTCAAATAGTCTATAAACATTCAATGCATCTCTGATTGCAAAGAAATGACCCTCTAAACTATCTGCTTGTTCTGATTGTAACATGGCTAAAATTTCTTTTGCGTGATCTTCAATATCCTTTATTACTTGAGGTTCATATTTTGCAGCGAAATTTTTTAATGAAGTTTTACGATTATTTATCATTGCAACTTATTACAATTTGTTTCAGATCTTCACAAATTTTTATTAAATATAACTTACTGCAGAAGATAAAAAACTTCCTGAAATTAATTGAAATCAAAAACGTTAATATAAGCGCACATCTGTTGAGATAAGAGAAGATAACAATATATATTACTCAAGCATAAAGTTATGTCTGATATGGAGCTAGCTATGAGTTTAATAAAAAGTATTAAAAGGGAAGTGCAAAATAATTTTAGTTCAGACGTTGACATAACAAGTTTAAAGCAGGTATCAAGCAATCAATGTACGAACAAGGTACAAAAAAGTTCTTTGATAACTGAAAAGACTGAGTGGTTAACAAGTAAAGAAGCAGCAGAGTTTCTAAGAATATCTGAAGGTACTTTGCGAAACATGGCAAGTAACGGTCAAATTCCGTATGTAAAACTAGGGAGATCTAATCGTTATAATTGTCATGAGTTGAACCTGATGCTGCTCTCAAAAAAGAGAGGATCATATGGGAATTAAATTAAATAGTTCTAATGGACTTTATAGTGTTAGCTATACTAAACGACATCCAATCACAAGACAGCCGATTGATTTAAAAAGGAAAAATATTAAATCTATGGCAGAAGCTAAGCGCGTGCATGCTGAACTAATTGTTTTGGTAAATGATAAAATTAAAAGAAAAATTTCGCCTACATGGAAACAACATCTAGATGATTATTTCAATCATTTGCAATCTGAAGATATAACCAATACGACTAAATATAATCGTGAAAAAATTTTACGATTCCATACTGAGTCAGCATGGGAGGATAGGTATGTAGATACTATATCAAACGAAGATATTCACAGATTGTTAAACGAAAGATTAAAAAATAATACTGAATCATATAGAAAATTTTTTATTAAATGTGTTCGCTGGGTTTTTGAATATGCAATCGAAAAGAAAATTATTGATCGTAACCCGACACCGCTTTTGAAATTCAAAATCAAGAGTAAGATAAAAGCTGGTTTAAACGAGGAACAAATAATTACATTGCTTCGTAAAGCACAAGAACAAAACTGGCCATGGTATCCACATTACTCAATTGCATTGTTTACAGGTATGCGTAATGGCGAGCTATATGCTCTCAAGTGGGATAAAGTAAACTTAGATAAAAGACAGATCTTAGTAGACTGTTCCTGGAGTAGTAAAGATGGATTCAAATCAACTAAGTCGGGTAATGATAGAGTAGTTGAAATACCAAATACCTTAATACCTTTACTTAGAGAACTAAAACTAAAATCAGCTGACACAGATTTTGTTTTACCCCGACTGAATCGTTGGGATAGGGGAGAACAAGCTTATGATTTGAGAATGTTTTTAAAAGCAATCGGTTTACACGAAGTGCGCTTTCATGATCTACGAGCTAGCTGGGCTACACTACTATTGAATAAGGGTGTTGCGCCTAGTGTTGTCATGGCCCAAGGCGGTTGGGCAAATATAGCGACCATGATGGAGTATATGCGCAAGGCTGGGATCAATATTAAGAACTCAACTAATGTGCTTGATGATTTAAAAACGCATGGCGTTGTAGAGGCAGATGTAGTAAAATTACGGAAGATGTAGGAATTTGTAGGAGAGAACGATTAAGGTTATTGAAATCATTGAGGAATTTCAAGCACATTACTCCCTACCAGTTTTTCACTTCTTGTGAAATTATAAACTAACCACCGCAATCACGGTGGTTTTTGTGTTTCTGGGCCTTCGCGATTGGTAGAAAACCAGATCGGTGAATAAGCCTGATTCAGTTTTTTATGATATCACAAAAAACTTCTCCATTTTCTTGAAGCTCTTGTTCAATATCTAAGGTTTTATTGATGTCATAGACGGTCAGTGGGGTATGCCAGCCCTGGCGACTTAAAGCCCATAAAAACTGACTGTCTTTCGAGAAATGAAATAAATTACTAGCTGCATTTGATAAAATTAATCGAATAGTTCGGAATGTTTTTGTACTTATTAAGGCTGTTTTATTTGCCGACTCGACATGAGCTGCGAGCATTTGACCATTCGGACTTAGAGCAATCCCCGCAATTCGAGACTGAGTGCACGAAATAAATTGATCCACTAACTTAAAAGTATCCAATTCAAATATTTTTATTTTTGATGCAAAGTCTTGATATCCAAGGGCATATAACAGATTCTTTTTTTCATCGATTACAAGTTGCGAAGGAGAAAAATCATCCGTATTTTTTTCGATCTTCAATTCTGCTGTTGAATCCATTTTTAACTTAACGATTTGGTTGTTGATCGCATCACCAATATAAAGCTGGTCAGCCATTCGCGCTAATCCCAACGGTCGCCCATTGGAAAAACCAGAGGCATCAAATTGACCCAAGATAATAGTTTTTAAAACTGATTTTTGTAAAATGTCGATCATTGAAATCGAATTATCTACTGAATTCATGACAAAACCAAATTTTTCATCGGAACTTAAAAAAATGCTGCGTGGAAAGCGACCCACTTTGACAGACCAGCTGAGTTCGCCGTTTGATAAATTCATAAAACTTACTTGATCGTCTTTTATTGAGCTTACGAGAGCCCACTTTTCATCTGCTGAAATGGCAATACCTGCAGCACCACGCCCGAGGCAAAGATTGTCCGGGCAAGAAGAAGTATGACTTTGCTTCGGGAATGGAGGGCCTTTAAAATTCAATACGACTTTAAACTGAGATATATCAAATATTGAAATACTATTTTCTTCAATGTTTGATATATAGATTTGCTTGCCCGATGAGTTCAAAATAAAATCTTGCGCGCCGCCTTCAAGCACAAATGTCTTTCCCGCGGCTTCTTCTAAATTGACGGCTGGTGGTATTTGTTTTTTTTCTTCAATGGCAATTGTTTCTCGAGCCTTCTTTCTTTGTTCTAATTGTATTTCTTCATGCAAAGTTTGCATCTCGCTACGGATCTGGTTGCCGATCATTTTTAGTTCTTCGGAATCAGATATTTTTTTCGTCAATAAAATAAAAATAACTATCGAAAAAAGTACGATCACAAAACTGTGTACTGATTTTAAAGCTGACTTTTTCGGAAAAAGTAAAGCTAATCCTATAATAACTCCAGAAATTGTGCCTCCGATGTGACAGGCATTGTCGACTCCAGGAATGAAGAAGCCCATACCAATATTTAATAAAACAACTTGCGCGAAGGGCTTCCAGTCCGCGAGAGAAGGCTCTGCCGTTTCTGTTGATTTTATTTGGAGTGATTTTATATAGTTATAAACCAAACAAGAACTTGCGACACCCATAAGGGCTCCTGATGCACCTATACTGACTATTGGTTGCTGAAGGTCCAAAGCTTCGCGACCGTACCAATAGGCGCTTGTTAAACTGGCAAAAAGTCCTGTGGAAAAGTAAATTATAATAAAATGCAATTTTCCCCAAATAAATTCAGTAAGCAAACCAATTTGAAAAAGCATATACATATTTAAGAAAAGGTGTAGCGCTCCTCCATGCAAGAACATCGAAGTTAATAAGCGCCAGTAGTCTCCTGTTAATGTTAGAGCGGAAAGATTTCCTCCCCAATTTAATAGATCTAAAATTTTTGGAGAAATTAATGAAATACCCTGAATACCCAAAAATGCATAAACACTTAAATTTAAAGCCATTAGATAAATTGTTGGTGATGAAATAAGGTAAGTAGTTTTTAAAACAGAATTGTTTTTTGCGATCACTTGGAAAATTTACCCCTCAATATTTGTTCAATCAAAATGTAGCTCTTCATTTTAGCATTTATGATGCTGCATTTTCAATTTGTTTATTACTGTCAAAATCGTAACAGCATTTACGGCACCAGTGGTTTATGAAGCCCTGAGTAACAAGGCTGATTCAGCTCCACTAAAATCATCCTCGTAGCTAGTTTCTTTGTTTTGGCTGAAAATAAACCTTAATCGTTATTGCATAAATCTTAAAAACAGATAATCATAATTTATAGTTTGAGAGGAGGGATCCATGTTAGACTTAGAAACAAAATGGAAAGCAGGAGAGGGATTAGTCGCTCGCGTAAATAAAGACGGTTCTGTCATTTTAATGCGATTAGATGAGTCATCAAATTTTTATAAAATTGATGGTATTGCCGCTCAGGTTTGGCAAAGTCTTGCGGATTCGAAATCTGTGTCAGATTTAATTCAAGAGCAAGTGGGAAAACTTCCTCAGTATGCAGCTGATCTTAAAAATGACATTCCTCCGTTCGTAGCTGAGCTTTTAGATAAACGATTGATCGTTCAACAATCATAGGTTGAGGTAATAATTAATGAAATACTATTTTGGTGGAATTAAAGAGTTTAATTTAGAACAAATTGAATCAGAAGTACTTAGCGAAAGCGTTTATCTTGATGTTTTTGCAGGTTCGGACTTGCGTCTTAAAGAAAATGTTAAAAATATACCAAGTATCTTGCCTCAATTAAATAGCTTGGATGCAATCTCATTTACTTGGAAACAAGACATTCAGAATTTCCAAGTCGAAGGAAAAGATTTACCTCAAGTTGGTTTGATCGCTCAACAAGTTGCTGAAGTATTTCCTGAGCTCGTTAGACGAGACGAGAAGTCCGGCTACTTGACCGTGAATTATACTAAACTAACGACACATTTGTTGGCGGGATTAAATGAATTAAATCAAGTCATTCAAAGCCAAGAAGCGCGTATTAAAGAATTAGAATCTAAAATTAAATAGGTTTTTAAAAAATTAGAAGTCTTTTAAAATTTTCGAGGTCGCTTCAGCGGCCTCGTTTGTTTTTTCAAGAGACCAATCCAATGAAATAGACATTTTATACGTTCGACTTAGAATCTCTATTGAATCAATGAATTGGCTTTGTTCAATTTTTTCAGGCAATAAATGCATCCAGTTCCATACAGCATGTGCCGGCCGTGATGTTACAGGAAAAAAAGCAAGCCCTTGAGCTCTTAATTTTTGACTTAAGCCGTGAGCTTTTTCGATGTCTTCAAAACATAAATGTAAAGACGAACCGCAATCACCTGATTCGCAGTGGCCTAAAATTAAAGTAGCATTTTTTAAATTGATTAACTTATCTTTGAAAATAGTTTTTCTTTGATTAAGTTGGTGAATAATAAAATCAAGACGAGAGAGTTGCACTCGCATAATTGTTCCCTGAATTTCAGATGCACGCATTGAATATCCGATTTCAGGAATTGTGTTCTTAAACGATTCTTTTCGCGTGGGACTAAATTGAACTGGCGTATCATGCAGACGAAAAGCAGTCTCATATATTTTAAGATCATTTGTAGTTAAAGCGCCACCTTCACCACATGAAATATTTTTATTTTCATTGAGTGAATAACAACCAACCAAACCCAAACTACCTAATTTTTTGGTTTTGTACGATCCACCTATAGCTTGCGCGACGTCTTCGATGATTATGAAATTGTGTTTTTGCGACAAGTTCATAATGCCATCCATATTTGCAGCCAGACCATCCATATGAACCGCGATAAGAGCTTTTGTTTTAGTTGTTATTTTTTTCTTAGCGTCTTCACAACAAATACTTAATTTAGAATCAATATTCACAACTATAGGAGTTGCTCCGACTTGTAAAACAGCTGCGGCAGTGGCAACAAAAGTATAAGCAGGTATTAAGACTTCATCACCAGCGCCAATAGCCGCCGCCCGCAAGGCTAATATAAGCGCATTGGTGCCACTCGTTAGTAAAAGTGAGCGTTGCGTTCCTAGATATTGGGAAAATTCAGTTTCAAAAAAATCACACTCGCTTTGAGTGTTAACCTGATAGCGGAATAGCTTTTTTCGTTCAAAAAGTTCCTTTAATGCTTTAATTTCTTCATCGCCAATGTAATACATATTTTTACCTAAACAAAAGGGGGCAGGGCTTCACGTCTGTTGCACCCATTACAAGTTTTAAAATTATGTCGCAGTCCTAATTTTAATTGTTTTCTAAAATCAGTGTAAACAGAAGAATTCCAAATTTCATTAAGTGAATGCGTTTTTAAGTCGCCAAGGATCAGATTTTCATTAAAATCCTCGAAACAGGATAAGACGCGACCATCAACCGTAACTGACAACATATGGCTGGGTAAATGGCAAGGATGCAAGTGTAGACCATCCTTGCCTAAGTTTGGCAGCAGCCCGCCTCGATTTACAAGATGGATTTCTTTAAACAGTTTATATTCCACGATCTCTTTATCAAGTTCAGTTAAGTTATTCCAAGTTTTTTCGAAAATATATTTAGAATCATCAGAGTCTTTTTCGTGTCGAGTAATAATGAATTTATCGACACCAGATTTTTGTAAATTTGAGAAAAGTTTTGCATTTAGTAATGTGCCATTAGAGTAAAGATGAACTTTAGATCGAGGTAGTTTTAGTTTTGTTATTTCGACAAATTCTTTTAACTTTGGATGCAACAAGGGTTCGTTATATAAATGAAAAGAAATTCTTCCAGAAAAACTCACATCTGCTAGGCGATCCATAATTAATTGAAAAAGAGACATGTCCATACTGCCTTTAGTCTTGCGATCTGAAATTGAGTTAGGGCAATAAGTACATGATCTATTACAAGTGTGATTGATTTCAATTTCAACAGCATGCAAATCCATCATTTTGGTCTTTCTAAAAGATGCTTTTGAAAAAAAATCCAGTTTTCTGAAAAATCAAAAGCTCTTTTCCAAACGACAAATTCTTTTTTTTGTAAGTGTAAATAAAGTTGAAATCGAAAACATAAAATCTGTGCTAATGAAAATAAATTATCTGGACGAACTAGATATTCCCACATTTGAATTAAGCCTGTTCCTAATAGTAAATGAAATAAAAACACAGTTTTTTCTTTTAGATTGAGTGTGCTAATGTTGTTTTTATATTTTCTTTCTTCTAAAAGAATAAACTGGTTTAGGTGCGCTGGTGTAGATACTCTGTTTTCAGGAACATCGCACATATACTTCTGATCTAAGTACTCGCGGCGAGGAACTCGAAGATTGAGTAATTGAGTACTTGTGTCGGGTGGATTTTCTAGAGCAATTCTGATCGGAAAAGGCAAAATTTTTTGTGAGTTCAAATCATAAAGACTGACTTCATCTGAAAAAAATTTTATTGAATCTTGATCTATAAGTTTTTGAGCCAGTGAGCTTTTTCCAGCTTTACGTTTGCCCCAAAGGCAAAAGGTTTTTTCATTTTTAGTAAATGAAAGTGCATGTAAACGCATGATTTTATTTTTTTCTAAAAACTCACCGCTTAATGATAATATCATCATAAAAGTAATTTCAAAAAATAAGTCTTCGTTATCGGTATAAATGTTAATTTTTTTATTTTGGCTATTGAACTTAGCCATGGCGATTATAGACCCTGAAGATTGTTGATAGACGTAAGAGCGCTCTTTCCAGCTAGTCTGAAAGACGGTACACATGCGGCTTTTACCTATTTTCAAACCTTTGTTTGTCTGTGGTGATTGTTTAAGAGGGAATTGCTCTATAATTAGATCGGCGAATTGATTGAAAGATCTGAAATATGCGAACTCTTGACGAATAGCAAAACTAGCCAGTGCTGTTCGTAAGTTGATTTTGAATCCGTAGATATTTAATTCAATTTCACTCCACTGATTATTTGAAGACATTTGCTCATCTAACCCTGACACAACCATGATGTCAAAATTAAATTTGCTTTTCTCGATTGGAAGTTGGCATAATAGCTCTATATGTTCAATATACAGCTTGTGTTTCAAGCCCCTCTCACAGAGAAAAAAATTTTTCTAGATTGGAAACTTTGCGATAATCCAGCAGCAATGATGTGGTTTAAAATACTTTTGTCGTCAGCTCAAAAAAAAACTTCATTTTTTCCTCGTTTTACGGGTTTTGTAAGTCGCCATAAAACTATGAAAGACATACAACGAAATTTAAATCGTTGTATTGATATTATTAATGCAGAATCAACATATAAGATATCTGAATACGCTTCAGACTATTTTGACCAAGAGTTTGCGAATGTTGTTCACCATCATTTTGAAATATTAGCTGGCTCTATTGAAAAACCAAGTCGATATATGCAAAACGCATCAGTATCCCTTCGGCATGCTATTTCGGGTCTAAATTATTTCATACACGATATGGAGTCTTTGCATCGTTCGCTTCAGGGCAGAGAAAATGGTTTTTTGTCTTCTTGTGGGGTAGTGACGCAACTTATTGAGCCCATTAAAAGATATAGAATTCCAGAAGAGTTTTTAACTTATTTCACACTAGATCCCGAGTTCGGCGACATGGTTTTACACTATTCGCAAATAGGTAAAACATGGTGGGAAGTTTTTTTGGATCGTGATCATGAAATTGGTCAATCTGCAATTTTACCGTTGTACGTTTTATCAGGTGAGTTTGATATTATTTTTGTCGCTGAAAAAACTCACAGCGATACAAAGAAAGAGTTTTTTGAATTTTTAAAAAATAAAAATTTAAATATAGAAGACCCTAAGTTAGCTTTAGGTTATTTACCTGTTGCAAGCTTAGTGCGCGAAAAAACAATGTCGAACATTGATTATCTAGAGCTTATTGGAGAACATCTTAGCCTGCTTGAAGTGCGTCTTTTTGAGGGCGAAAACCTTTTAGGGGTCCTAAAGGCAGAAACAAATAGTTTTAACTTACACGAAAAAATAGGCGTTGTTGATGAATCACGAAATCTTAAAAATTGAAAATTTAGATTTTTTTTATCCAATGCAGATGTTTCAGAATTTATCAGCTAGAGATATTTTTATATCGGCATTAAGCTCTCCTTGGAGTTATTTCACTGAAAGTAAAAAGACTATTTCTATTCTAGATAATATAAATTTAAAAATACATAAAGGCGATAAATTAGCTATTTTGGGTGTCAATGGTTCTGGTAAAACAACTTTATGTCGCTGCATCGCAGGGCTTTTAGAGCCGTCAAAAGGTACGATTAGTAAAACTGCTCGAGTGGGCGCAGTAATTCAGACAGAAGCAGGCTTTTTTTTAGATCTAACAGGAATGGAAAATGTAATTTTGATGAGTTATTTTCTTTATCCAAAATTAACTGAAGCGGATCGCACTTCTTTGGTTAATGAAGTGATTGAGTTTAGCGGTTTAGGTCATTATGCCGATGTGACGGTGGATAGTTATAGCTCAGGCATGAAAGCTCGTCTTTCGTTATCACTAACGACAGCTTTACCCACAGATCTTTTAATTTTAGATGAAGCTTTTAATAATGTAGACGAGTTTTTTCAAAAAAAATCACAAGACAGAATTCGCAATCAAATTGAGAACTCTGGCGCTGTCATCATGGTTAGCCATAATGATCATGATGTTTTGCAGACATGCAATCGTGCCATTGTTCTGCATAAAGGTAAGCTTGTCTATGATGGCAACGTTAATGTAGCATTAAAAACTTATCGCTTATTAAATGGAGAAATCAATGTCTGAGGGATTCTCTGAATTAAAATGGAATAAAATAAACTCGATATCTCGTAGTTTTTGTGCGGCCAAGTGGCTTCAAGTAACAGTCGATCTGGTAACGGGTACTACGCATAGTTGTCATCATCCCAAAAGACACTTGGTACCGATAGAAGAGTTAGAAAAAGACGTTAGTGCACTTCATAATACAAATTTTAAAAAGCAGCAGAGAAAATTAATGTTAGATGGAGTTCGCCCGCAAGAATGCTCTTATTGTTGGGATGTTGAAGATATTGGGGAAAAGTACTCTGACAGGTATATTAAATCAACTGATTCCTGGGCATGGGATCAGCTAGATAGTATAGCCCAAACCCCGTGGGATCAAAACATCCAACCAAAGTATTTAGAAGTAATGCTAGATAACTTATGTAATTTTTCGTGCTCTTATTGTATGGCGACTGTAAGCACTGGTGTCGCGGCTGAATTAAAAAAATTTGGACAATATTCATTTTTTGAATCAAAACACCGCGCTGGTCATTTTTCTAGAACACCAGAAGAAAGAAAAATTTTCGCAGACGCATTTGATAAATGGTTAAATCAGATTTGTTCAAACCTCAAAGTTTTGCGCATAACCGGCGGCGAGCCTTTAATTACTCCATTATTTTGGAAAATGTTAGACACGATCGAAGCATTAGGAAATGAAAATTTACAATTTATTGTTAATACTCATTTAAATCATACTGAACCGAAGATGCTTCAATTTACGAAAAAAATTGATGATTTATTGCAAAAGAAAAAAATTAATTCGGTTGAAATCTATACAAGTCTAGATACATATGGAGACCAGGCTGAGTACATACGTCACGGACTTGATTACCAGTTGGTTCTTAAAAATATTTCAAACTTATATGCTTGGAATCCCAACGTACGAGTTGTTGTTATGTGTACATTTAACATTCTATCAGCCGCTAAGTTCGATCTGTTTTTACAAGATATGATAGAACTTAAACAAAAGCATTCTACTCTGGTTGTGGATATTTCTGCTTTAAAAGCCCCTGAATATTTACGCGCAGATATACATACGCCAAACATTCTAAAGTTTATAGAAAATAGCGTGAATTTCATGAAAAAGAACTCAGAATATTTTTCAGAACACGAGATTAATAAATTAAAGCGAACATACGAATGGTGTTCAAACAGTAAACGTTTGGATAAGCTCAATATATATCGCGCAGACTTTTATAAATTTATAAATGAATATGACAAACGAAAAGGCAAAACATTTTTAAATATTTTTCCAGAGTACAAAGATTTTTATATTGAATGTAAAAAGGCAGTATTCGAAAACTTTTTCAATCAAAAATCGATAGGAATTGATACAAAGTGAAAGAATTAATACATTCTACTTTCGCGGTACAACTGATAGCCTGGCTGAAGGCAAGCATTAAAATGCGCTATCGTAAGACTTGGTTAGGTCTTGTATGGGTGATTTTGAATCCGGTAATCTTGCTTGCGGCTCAAGGCTTTGTTTTTAGCCATATACTTAATTTAGAAACTAAAACTTATATTTTATATTTAGTGTCTGGTTGGTTACCTTGGATTTATGTGAGTCAGACTCTACAGATGGGAAATACTCAATTAAGAACTCATTCTTTTGCAATCAAGGCATTTAATATAAAACCACAAATTATCGTAACTTCTCTTTCGATCGAGAACTTAATAAATTTTGCCATCATGCAAATTTTGATACTGTTGCCATTGTTATTTTATTTTGACTATTCACCGAGTATTGTATTTTTGTGGTTTCTAGCCTCTATTCCTTTGTTCTTGTCTGTACTAGCGCTGACATTTATTTCATCAACAAGTAACGTTATTATTCGTGATGTGAACTTTGTTGTGAATTTTTTATTAAGTGTACTTTATTTTTTTACGCCAATTTTTTATACTCCTAATCATGTTCCTGCTGCTTATAAGTTTGTTCTCTATGCAAATCCAGTTAGTATTATACTCATGCCATTTCAGTTGCCGGCGTTACCTGGGTATAATTTTCAAGATTGGATTTTAGCTTACATGCGGTCTATTACAGTTTCACTCGTACTCGTATTTTTATCTTCAATGATTTGGAAAAAGTTTAAATCTTCATTTTACGTTCGACTGTAATAGAATGGATAAATAATGCACTATCTTGGTTTAGGAAAAACTCTTTTTAATTCGGGCGCATGTTTAATTAAACCTTCAGAAAGAATGTTGGATATAGAGCTTCTTTTAACTGAAAGGTTGACTCGTAAAAAAGCGAGTGGTTTATGGCCAGAAGTACCTTTAAAAAATTTATTGCAAAGTGAATCTCTCGATGAATGCAAAATTGCCGAGAATAGAGATGTTGTTAACAGTGAAACTATTGAAAAATACTTGAATGATCAATATCCTTTTTTTGAACATCTTAAAAAGGAAAAATTAGAAAATTACTCTCCATATTTTAATAAAAATATTCTGTGGGTATCGCATCATCTGTGTCATGCCTATGCAGCTTTAGCCATGTCGCCATTTGAAAAGTCATTAATCATAGTCATGGATGGTGCGGGTTCAAACTACAATGATCTAGTTGAATCTCAAGGGGAAAAGCATTTATCGCCAATTAATTGGAAATCTGAAGTGCGATATTTAGAAGAGCATTCCGTCTATACTCAAAATAATGGAACTATTCGTTGTGTTGAAAAAAATTGGCAAACTTTTAGTCAGCCAGAAAACTCTATGCGCTGGTATAGTCAAGGCCTAGGAATGTTATATGAACAAATGGCCGAATATATTTTCAATGAAAAAACCGCAGCTGGTAAAGTCATGGGATTAGCCGCTTTTGGAAGATCATCAGCACGGTCGTCTGAAATTGCAAATCGCTTTGATTTTTTAGTTAATTTAGATTGGTCGCAGTCATTCTCTGGTAAAGGCAAAGCTCTTTGGGAGAGCTCATTAAATCTTTCGCTTTATTCGGATTTGGCAGCTTGTGTGCAAAATCATTTTGAAGACAGCCTTATTAATATCGTAAAAAATCTAAAAACTAAGTATCCAGATTATGAAAATTTGATTTTAGTTGGTGGTTGTGCATTGAACTGTACAACCAATATGAAAATTTTTAATCAAAATATATTTAAAAATATTTATGTACCTCCGTTTCCCGGAGATGAATCTATTTCGCTCGGTGCCGCGAGTTATCTGTATCACCACGATCATGCAAATCAATGGAGCAGGCGAGATCATGAATTTCAACATGGATACTTTGGTGACAAAAAGTCGATCCCTATAGAAAAAGAAATCATCAAAATCTTTGAAGGATTTTCAATTCGTAGAGAGGACAATATCTCGAGTTATGCAGCTCAGCTAATATCACAAAACAAAATTATCGGATGGTATCAAGGGCGCAGCGAAACAGGACCAAGAGCATTAGGCAATAGAAGTATTTTAGCAAGAGTAGATTATTTTGGTGTTAAAAATAAACTAAATGAAAAAATCAAAATGCGCGAAAATTTTAGGCCGTATGGTTGTTCGGTTTTGCACGAACAAGCACATATTTTGTTTGATGTTCCAGCTGGATTCAATAATCCGTTCATGTCATTTGCGGTACCTGTTCAACCAGCATTTAGTCAGCTTCTGGCAGAAGTGACTCATTTTGATGGCACATCTAGAATGCAAACTGTAAGACATCAAGTAAATCCACTATTTCATGCCCTTATTCGCGAAGTTGGAGCATTGACGAATATACCATGTGTTTTAAATACAAGTCTAAATGTTATGGGCGAGCCGATTGTCGAAAATTTAGAAGATGCTAAGAACTTCCTTTTAAAAACCCCAGTAGATGGTTTAGTTATTGGCAATTTTTATATTGAGCGTCCTGAAGGCTTATGACGACGATTGTTTTAACATCTAAAAAAAATTTAGTTTGGTCTAGTATGCAAGAGATAATTCCTTTTGTGTGTTTGTCATGGACTAAAACTCAAGATGAAAAACATCAAGTGTATACATTTGATGTTGATGAGGAATCTTTTGCAGAAAAAAAAGAAATTTTTTTAAAAGCAGAACAAATTGTTCTTTCTTGTTTTACTCCAAATGTTGCCCGTATAGCTACTTTTTTACGGTTTGAACTTTCTTTAAACGTTCGTTTTTTAATACATGTTCACAACCAAGCAAGTATTGCTTTTTGGCCATTTAGACATTGGGGTCACACAGATTTGTTTCAACAACATGATATTTTTATTTCTTCTTGCTCGCGTGATGCGGATTGTATTAGAAAAACTTATCCGACGGCACAAGTTGAGATAGTGCCATTTAGTTATAGTTGGATATATGAAAATACAATCCCGAAATTGACTTTGACTGAGCAGATTAATTTAATGTTTATTGGTCGATTATCATCTCAAAAAAATTTGCACACGCTTTTATTGAGTTTACATTTGCTGAAAAAAAAGCAAAAAAACATAAATTGGCATTTTACGTTCATTGGGTCAGCAGATCATCTTGGCAGTCCTAATATGGGCTTTAAAGATGACCATTATGACACATATTTGAAAAAGTTAACGATTGATCTTAAGTTAGATGATCAAGTTACTTTTCTTGGGCAATTACAGAGAGACGAAATAGATCAAATTCTTTCTCGTCAAAAAATAATTTTTGTTTCTCCATCTTTACATTCGGATGAAAACTTTGGTATGGCTGCATTTAGGGCGCTGATTGGCGGACACAATGCGGTGTTATCTGATTGGGGTGGTCATGCAGATTTTAAGTCGAAGTTTTCAGATCAAGTTACGCTAGTCAAAGTTAATTCAGGACCAGCAATCGATCCAGCACAATTATCAGATGGTTTATACAGTAGTTTACTTTCTTATCAAAAAGATAATACGAAAAGTATAGATCCATATTATTTAATGCCAAATATAGTCAATAAGTGCAAAATGCTGATCGTAACGGAATGGAATTCTGAAAAAACTTTGTTAACGAGTTCTGTTGCTGATTTGATTTTGGAAAGAGCAAAAAAATCAGTATTATTGGGTCAGCAGAAAATTTTTGATTCGTATAGTGATCCACTGAAAACTGATTTTTTTGTTTCATATGGTATGACTGACATGCATAGCGAAGCAAAGAATAGTACACTTGTCCCTTGGGCTATAGAAAATCAAAACTCTTATATAGTTTTTGATCCGCATCGAGGGCACCAGAACTTAGAAAAAAATTTAGAATCTCGTAAATGGCTCATTCAACAAGGGTATTTTTATGAAAATTGATTTGATCCAACTTGAAGTTCTTAAGAGTCGGCTTAGTAAAGAACACACTATTGAAATTAAAATTATTTCAGATTCAATGCAGCCTCTTTTAAAAATTGATGAAACAGTTACAGTGATTCCGTTTGAAAAAAAATGTGAAATTTTTGATCTAATTGTATTTTGGCGTAATGATAAATTATTTTGTCATTACATGTGGCGAGATCAAATTTCTTTTAATAATTCGGTTATTACAAGATCTTTAAAAGAGCCGTATTCAGATGAAAAGCCCGTAGAACGTATTCACATATTGGGCACAATAAAAGACAAAAAAATTAGACTTGTGACTAAATTGCTAATATTAGCAAAAAACGTAATTAAAAGATCGACTTAGTATCTTGCGACAAACGCCATGCTAAATCATTAATAGACGGCGCGACGATTAAATTTGAGCAGTCTATTTTCTGGGGGCGATGGTTTTTAATCTCTTGATTCATGATAGAGGATTTTCTCATTGTAGAAAAAAAATTTTCGATGTTGAACTCATTGTTGTCATCAGGTTTTGATAAGTGCAACTCATGATAAAAAGAAAGCGGAATTTTTAAAAGAGAATCTTGTTTTGTATTTTGAAGCGCAGAAAAATCTAATGCTCCTCTTTGTAAGAAAAAGTCAGTTAAAGCACTGTGTCCGTAGTAAAATGAGTATTCGTTTAAATCTATAAAACAGTGATCGGCTAGTGTACTTGAGTTGAAATCATTTAATAATTTTATCTGTGCGTGAGGCCATGCTTTTTGTATTTTAAGTACGAGTTGAATTTGAAAAGCCATAATCTTATCTTGAGCAAAAAGTGACTTTTGAGGCATGACTATGACATTAACTTCAGAAAAAGTATTATAAGATGTAAGTTTTAGGATAAGTCGATCTAGTCCAGGCAAAGAAATTTGTTTTTCATCTAGTGCAGATACAATCAATACGAGCTTATTTCTTTTGCTTTCAGTTCGTTGAATTGTTTTGTGCTCATATAAAAAAATTTGTTCAATCCAGGATTTGGGAATTAAGCTGTCAAATTTTTTTGGTATCAACAGTTGTTGCTCCGGCGATGATGGATTTTGATGTTCATAAAAAAAACCTAATAGCGTCGCTATTCCATCTTTAACTTGCATCGGTGAAAAATAAGATAAAGCATCGAGAGATTTAAGTTGATACAAAAATAGCGAGCGTGCAGGTGAGAAATGCGTGTTGGTATGATCTCCTAAAAGCAAGTTCATGCCTGAAACAGCATCGTTCTCCAAACTCCACATTTGTTTGTCACGAAAAAAATAAGACTGCAAGTCGAGAGACATCATTTTTTCAAGTATTGGTGTAGACATGATAAACTTCTTTGTATAATTGAGAATAGCCAGTCGTGCTTTTGAAAGGAGCATCAGGCCTTAGCGTTAAATTTCGTTGAAGCTGTCTGAAAAGTTCTGAAAATCCCAAAAATTTTTCTGACTTTTTTTGCAATTGAGATAAAAGCATTTTTTCAACATTTGAAATAGATATACTATTTTGCATAGCTAAGGCGAGTTCTTCTCGTTTTCTTAAGGATTGTTCTGTTGGTGCAATAGTTAACTGCTTGATAATATCATGCTGTGTTGGTGAAACAGATATGCCAATTTGAACCGGAACAAGACTGACTAGCTCTGGAGCATATCGTTTGAAACTGCTGTAGCCCCCCCAATCAGTAAGCACTGAATAACAACCTGTCATGAGTGCTTCGGCAGGTGCCATGCCAAAGTCCTCATCGTTATGTCCGCTGAGACTAATAAAAAGATCAGAAGCATTGTAAGTTGCATTTAAATCTTTAGCAGAAATGTTGCCTAAGTAAGAAATAGGGCAGTCTTCAGTCTCTGGAAATAAACTCTGTATTGCATTTTGAATATCAAAATTCATAATTCCTGGAGGTGATTTTTTTGCAAGATAAGGAACCCCAAGATCATCAATCGGTCCAGCTAACAAAAGTTTAGAATTCGGTGATACATGCTTTTGAAAAAAACTAAATGCTCGAATTAACGGTAAAATATTTTTTTGTAAACTCAAGCGCCCTGAATAAAAACAAATAACTTCATCTTTTGTAAGAGACATTTTTTGGCGTGTTTCTTCTCTCAACCTAGAAGAAAAATAAAACTCGTTTTCGTCTACTGGAAACGGTACAACTTCGACTTGAGTATTTTGAATAAATGACTCGAGTAACTTAGCATGCCTATGAGATGCACAAATAAACTTAACATTAAAGTTTTTTAAGTCATTTTCGATTTTTAGCCAAGATCCTACTTGTAAAACAAAATCTCCGTATATGTGAAAAATAAGATCAGGCTTTTTGCTGAGGTTGGCCTCGTTCAGTATTTTAATAAATTTTTCAGGATGTGGTGCATAGTCAATAAAAACAATTGTTTCAATGTTTTTAGAAACTAATTCTGACACAACATTATGAGCTTCAAAATTGGAATAATTGGGTGAAAGATATAACTGACAAAGCTCTGATTCTTTGAAAGCCGATTTGTAGCTTTTAACTAAGTTACGATAAATTGTCTGACAACTCACCCACTCTTGGGATGTTGATTGAGAAAGTAAAGCAATTTTATGTGAACTTTGATTCATAACTAGTTTAATCATGTCTGTTAATCCATCAAAAATCAAAAAAAATTACTCGTGATTTATTAAAAAATCAGTTTTTGTAACTCTGGAAATAGATCTTCAGATTTCTCGTTTCTCAAAATGTCTAATTTGCGATTAAAAAACTGAAAAGTCAGTCGGTCATTACTAAAATCATCTTGTTCAATATAGTCTAGAACAGAGGTTAAAATATCGTGAGCTCGTAAAGATTCTTTTGGAAATAAATATTCAAAGTCTGCTAAAAAAGAAGAGTATTTTTTCTTTAGATCGGCTCTTTCATTTGTAGTCAAAATTTTAACATTTAAATAACGTGGATCAATTAAAGGTTTTAGAGTAAAGTCATTTAATGTTTGTAGAATGCCTTCAGTTAACAGTGTTTTTAGGGTATGAGGCAAATGAAAGACATTGTATATGCTGAGTGTAAAATCAATTTTAAAAACCGCGTTTGGAACAACTTGCTTTAGCAATGATTTATTTTGAGTAAATTTCGACCACTTAAAACCTGAACGAATATATTCACCTTGTTTTTCGACTCCGTCTAAACTGGCACAAATCATGACATTTGGAAAATGTCCCCACAAGTCTAATACTTCTTTTGGTAAAATAGAAAAGTTAGTGTTGTAAACTAAAGCGGGGTGTTTTCCGATTTCAACTAGATGTTTTAAAGTACGCAAATGAAACTGATTAATAAGTGGTTCGCCTCCGGCAAAGTAAATTTTTTGAGTATTACTTAAAAGAGGTTCAATTTCTGTCCAAATTTTATCAGCAGTGTCGTGGTTAAATTCAGGTATGAATTCTTCGCCTTTAATTTGTTTATAATCAGCGTACCAGTTTGTACTGTAATGGGGTGTGCATGATCTGCATTTGAAATTACATTTGTTATCGAATCTTAAATCTAAATAGATTGGTTTTTGCAAAGGAGCATTTAAAAAATCATCAGTAATAAGTGAAGCCCACTCCTGATTGGCCCACTGTCGTAAACTCGTGATGCCAAGATCTTCTTGTAAAAAACAACTTTCACAATCAGATATTTTATTACCCGCACGCATAGACTCTCTTAAGGTTTTGTAGGATTCGCCTTGCCAGATGTTTTCGATAGAGGTCTTGTTTAAATCGCCTAATGGATTTTTAAAAGAGGTTTGGCAACAACTGTGCATCTTGCCGTTAGGTGACACCTGCATATGAATCCAAGGTAAGATGCAAAAATAGTTTTTGGACATTAATATATTTTCGTCTGATTTTGGACGTTGAGTCCAGTCTAAAACGAGTGTGCTGAACCATCACAAAGGACGGTGCATTATTCATAGTTTTTTAAACGACATTAATTCTTTTTTTTGCTTAGATGAAGCAATGCGTTCGAGGAAATTTGGATGAAAAAAATCCGCCCTTATACTGTTCCAAAAGATTTTTGCCAAACTAGCTTTGATCAAATTCAAAATTTTGTTAATGACTGGTTTCAAAAATATGTTCCAGATGCCGGAGAGATTTGGATACCGGATGACGAAAAATATAACTTACAAGAAAATTATCCACAAAATAATAATACTCATGTTGAAGTTGTATTAACTGGAAAATTTTTTTTACGGTTTTTAGAAATGCCATGTTGGCCTTGGGATAAAATTCGTATTTGGGTTCTTTCACAAAGAGTAAAAGATGTTTTAGTTAACCTTTGCGGGTTTCCGCCTCTGCAAATTGGCGTAATACCGAGAGAGCAGCTTGTACCAAACTTAGCACAACAAACCAAAGAGTTGAGTCATGATCAAATAAATTTTGTGTATGCTGGACGTTTATCTGCCGGAAAAAACATAGAGGGTCTGCTTCAGACAATATCCATGTTACAGCAGACAACTCGTAAAAACGTAACGCTTGATATTTTTGGTGAATACGATGATATGCTTGATGACTCATGGGGACGCTTTGCAAATTTTTCTTATAAAGATAAACTGCAAAAAACATTAAAATCCCTGAGCTGGAAAAACCCTCCTATTTTTCATGGTTGGGTGCCAACAGATCAGTGGTTAGCTATAAATCGGCCGGCTCCTGTTTTTGTGAGTCTATCCACATTTATGAGTGAAGATTTTGGCATTGCGGCACGTTTTGCTCAAAGAGTTGGTTGGCCATGCTTTTTATCTGATTGGGGAGGTCATGCTGATCAAAAAGGAATTAACCAGTTCTTGATTCCGCACCATTTAATACCACAAACTTATGATTCAGAGTTTGTATCAGCTGAAAAATCTAAAGCTTTAGCTAAATGGATTCATGAACATAAGCACAATGCGAATCTTGATTCACAAAGTCTATGTGAAATGCCATTAATGACAATCAAAGACCAAATCTTGCTCTATCACAAAGAATTCATTAAAAAATGGCAGCCCAAAATATTTTATGCAGTACGAAACAATTTGGCACTTTTTGCTGATAGTCGAGAGGGAACCAACTTTTTTATTAGATATAGAGCTTTGATGGGCTCGAGTATGTTAGCCCATGAATTGGTTATTGTTTCAGAAGATTTGGATTATAATGTTTTACCAAAAGGCTTAAACTTAAGCGAGAACTGCGAAGTTTTACCAGCCAGGTACATATTTTCTAACTATTTTATAACGAACATAAATCGTTATGATCATGTTCGTATTGAAGCTCAACCTCAACACATCACTAAATTGACAGAGTTTCTATCTGGTATTTATGATATGCGATGAGATAGGACTGTGTTATGAGTATTTTGGATCCTACATTTAGTAACAATACGCCTGGTGGTATGATCACGCTTATACGACCACCTATTATTTTTTCAGCCACAGCTTATTCAACCCCAGTGACGCTGCCGATAGGTTTAGCCTATATAGCTAGCTTACTTAGACAGCACAATTATTCCGTTAGTCTTGTTGATTGCATTGGTTTAGATATTGATAGAATTACGACTTCAGAAGATGGTCGCTTTAAAATGCAAGGTGCTTCTTTTGAAAAAGCAATTGCAGCAATACCACCGCAATCTGACATTATCGGGTTTAGTGTTATGTTTTCTCAAGAGTGGCCTTTTATTAGAAATTTTATCAGAGCTGTTCGAAAAGCATTTCCTCATGCTACTTTTGTTGTTGGTGGCGAACATATAACAGCTTTACCCGAATACAGTTTAAGAGATTGTCCTGAAATTAATTTTGCTATAACGGGTGAGGGTGAGCTTTCGTTTTTAGCTTTGTGTTCAGCTATACGAAAAAAAGAAAACCTGCAAGCAGTACCCGGCGTTTGCTACTTGCAAGATGGAGCATTTTTTTCAAATCCTAAAAAAAGAATAGTCAACGTCGACGAAATGCCTTGGCCAGCTTGGGACTTATTGCAGTTAGAACCATATTTTCAGCCAAACTTTACTATGGGAATTTCTCATGGTCGAAATCTTCCTATTTTAGCAACTCGTGGTTGTCCATATCAATGCACGTTTTGTTCAAGCGCAACTATGTGGACTACGAAGTATGTTATGCGTAAGCCAGAAGATGTCGTTGATGAAATTGAATACAATATTAAACAGTATGGAGCAAATGGTATCGATTTTTTTGATCTAACTGCAATCGTTCAAAAAAAATGGGTCATGGAGTTTACTGAAGAGCTCAAAAGAAGAAAAATCAAAATACCGTGGTCATTGCCATCTGGAACGCGAAGTGAAGCTTTAGATTCAGAAGTATTAAGCAATTTAAAAGAAACTGGTATGGAGTTATTAGTTTATGCTCCTGAAAATGGTTCTGCTCGAGTTTTAAAAGAGGTTAAAAAAAGAGTTAATTTACGTCGCATGATTTCATCAATTAAGATGGCTAAAAAAAATCAACTGACTGTTAAGCTCAATCTCGTGATTGGTTTTCCAAAAGAAGAGCGTATTGATGTGCTCAAGACGGCATTGATGATGTGGTACTTAGCTTTTAATGGTGTTGATGATGCAGATCTTTCGTTATTCTCGCCTTATCCTGGATCAGAACTTTTCAGAGAACTTTCACGTGAAAAAAGCATACCTGTCATAGATGACTCTTATTTTGAAAATTTACTTGTTATGTATGATTTTACTTTTCTAAAAAGTTACTGCAAAGCAATTTCAGGGTTAGAGCTTAATATTTATCGAGTAATAGCGATGTCTATTTTTTATGTGATTTCTTATTTATGGTTTCCAACTCGAATTTTCAGACTTTTGCCATTTTTACTTCCGAGTCGTCAATTTATTCCGCGCTCTATATTAGAACAACGACTTTATGACATTGTAGCTCGTGCAAGACTTCAGAAAAAGCTAAAATCCACATGAGACATTTGATTAAAATTCTTAAAAAAGATGTTCCGTTTGAAAAGCCGTTTTTCGTGAATTTAGCAGGTGAGCCGGGTGTAATTATATTTCGTGAGAATAATAGTTTTCGAGTTTTAAAAAATGTATGCCCCCATATGGGCGGTTTTTTTACATCGAAAGACTATTGCTCTCGTCAAAAAAAAATGACTTGTCCGTGGCATGCCTATGAGTTTTCTTTGTCTACGTTACAATTAGAAAAAAATCCTAGCGTTGATGAATGGATTGCAAAGCTAGTAAGTTCTGATAGTCATTATTTAAAACCACGTAAAATGAAGTTGGTCGAATTGCCGTTTGTCGAAGAAAAAGAAATTTTGTGGCTTAAATTAGGTTTTCATGAAGTATAACTTTCAAGCATCCTATCTTATTGATGCAGCTCAATCTCTTGTTGTCGGAGCATATCTTGATTGTGAACATTATTATTATTTGCATGATGAAGCTATTCAGCATTGTGAGATACTGGATTACAGCCCAACGCATATTCGTTGGAATCAAATCTGGAGAATATTTAATTTCAAAATTGGCCATACCTTAACTACGAAATACATTCCACCAGCCACTTTTGTAAATGAAAAAATTCAAGCTTTTCCCATTTGGTTGCCAAGTATTCACCACATTATTAAAGTTGAGTCACGTTCTGATTTTTACTATTGGGATGAAAAAACAACGCTTTCACTTTTTACAGTAGATATTGATATGCCTTGGTACGTGTATCCATTTCGTAAAATTTTAAAATATCTAATACTCAGATTTAAAATTTTAATCGACTTAGAAGATGTAGCCATGCTGGCACGAAAAACATATTTGTTTGGCAGTAAAAGCGTTTTTCATTTGTTGCATAAAGATCAATTTATTCTTTTTAAGGATGAGTTTGTTAAAAGTTTTGGCGGTACAAATCCACCGTTAAGACCGCCACCAGAATTGCAAAATAATAATTATGAGCACATTACTGAAATAAAAAAACCATACATAAAAAAATTTATGAAAACACGTTATCGTGAACTCAGCGGTCTAAGATGAAAAAGCTCAATGAACCGAATTCTGTTTTTTGTCCTTTACCTTGGAAACATCTTTCAATAGAAGCGAATACATTAAACTTTAAACTATGCTGTGTTTCTGAATTCTCATTGGCTGATGAAAGTAATAATTTTAATCTTTTACAAAAAACAACAACGACAGTCTTTCAATCACAAACACTCAAAGATATTCGAAAAAATATGCTTTGTGGCAAAGTTAATAAACAATGCACAGCTTGTTATAGTGAAGAGTCAGTTGGCGCTTTTTCGATGCGACAGTTTTACTTAGATGCTTATCCTCATGATTGGGATCATTTAAGTCAGAATGCGCCTAAAGATGGTTCATGGGATCAACCTGTGACTCATTTAGAGCTTCGATTAGGCAATCTTTGCAATTTAAAATGTATTATGTGTCACCCAAGTAGTTCTTCTAGTTTCACTGATTATAAATTAATTTATGATCAAGATACTGATGTTATAAACAATCACGACAGTAGTAAGCTTTTAGAAGAGAACAATTTTGATTTTATGATATCTCAGTTGCAGAATCTTGAAGCTATTACATTTCGTGGGGGTGAACCACTTATTAATCCAGCTCATTTTAAAATTTTAGAATTATTGAAATCAACGGGTCAGTCTTCTGCTATTTCTCTTTCGTACACGACAAATCTTACGCAACTTCCGGATCGTTTGCTTGATCTCTGGAAAAAATTTAAAAGTGTTGAAATTTGGGTATCTGTCGATGGCACAGACGAAGTTAATCATTTTATTCGCTTTCCCTCATCTTGGAATGTGTTAACTAAAAACTTAGAAAAACTAGACAAGTGGGCTCAAGAAGCACCGGATTTAAATTGGGGAGTAGTCACTACCGCACAGGCCTACAATGTAATGTATATAGATGAAGTTTTTAATTTAGTTAAACCCTATTCGACAGCATATAAAACACCATTTATTAATCATCTGCAAAATCCCAAAGTTCTTAGCTTTGGTAACTTATCACAAAATTTGATTGAGATTTCGATTGAGCGATTAAGAAAAGCTCTGATTAATTATACTAGTGATCAAAAGACTATATCAGCACGTGATCAAAAAATTCGATTTATCAAAAGACATGCTGAAAAAGAATTAGCTTGTATCAAAAGATTAGAAAATCTTATCTACTTATTAGAGAAATGTCGTATTGAAGCCACGCAGACGACTAACCAAGATTTAAAATATTTAACTGAAAAAATTGCACGTGTTCGAAAAATATCTATTCCCACTAAAATTTCGTCATTATTCTGACAAGAGTGAATCTACTATGAAGAGTAAAAATAAAAAGATAATGATTTGTGCAGATGATTTTGGAATAGCGAAAAATATCAATTTAGCTATTTACGAGTTAGCACAAAGAAAAAGAATTTCTGCTATTTCTTGCATCGTTATGCCTGAATCAAATCGAACAGACTTTCAACTGTTGAAAAACTGTAAAGAACAGTTTTTAGGTCTGCATTTTAATTTAACACATAATTTCTTTAAAGATAAAAAAAGCAAACAACCGAGTCCGGGCCATTCAATTCTAGATATTTATAGTGAAATGTTAAAAAATAGTTTTTCTCAGAAAAAAATTGAAATTGAATTTGAAAAGCAGTGGAATAAATTTTGTGATCTTACACAAAGCCAACCGGATTACTTGGACTCTCATCACCATATACATCAATTACCTTTTGTTTCTGACGCTATTATGAACTCATTGAGTCGTGTTAATCACAAACCTGACTTTTTTGTTCGAAATACAGCAAACATATTTGAGATGGATTCACTATTTTTTAAAAAAGCATTTTTGAATTTTTTTGGACAAAAAATGCGTAGTCGGTTGAAAAAAAGTAAAATTAAAACAAACAAAAATTTTACAGGTTTTTATGACTACGCAAATGAAAAAATGAATTTGCAAATAGTTAACCAATTTTTACAAAATATAAAAGATGACACAATGATGATGGTTCATCCTGCTTTAGGAAACACGCCTGAATTAGACGATTTAATGAATTCGTCAAGAGAAAGTGAATTTAACTTTCTAATGAGCGATGATTTTATAGCTTTAATTAAAAAGCTAGAATTTAGTATTGAGTTGAAGCAAGACCGATCTAAAATATAGAAAAATCAATATAGAGATAAATGCTTTAAATTATCTCCACAAAGGAATACTCTCAAATATTTTATTTTTAACCTCTGTAGGTATCTTATAATCGCCTTTTAAAAATTTATCATGATCTAAATGCTCAGCCAATATAAGCCAGTAAACCAATTCGCCTCTGTATGTGTATTCTTTAATCGGCTGCAATTTAATGTTTTGCTCGTCAGCGGCTTGAATAATATTTTGCTTAGAAATTAATTTTGGCCATTTTGATTCATACCAGTCAGGTTTCATTTGCAATAGTATGTAAGATTTCTGAGAAAAGTTAAAAATATCACCCAATTTTTCTAACATTTTATCGGGAACATAAATTGGCTTAATCTGTTTAGAAAAATTTTCTAAGTTACCCATTTCTGAAACAAAAAACATAAGAGGGGCATTTATACTTCTAGATTCAAGATCTTGAGCGATTTCCTGATAAGCATTAAAGCTAAATGTTAATATGGGGCCTTTTTTTCTGTATGTATCAACAAATTGAATTAATTGCGTAATATAAAATACGCAAAAAATAGAAATTATAATTCTTGTTATAATTTTATTTTTTATTTTCTGCAAATCTTCATATATAAGAGCAAATATAATTGCAATAAAACCAATTGATCCTATTGCGTACATGCTATACGTGAAGTATCTATGGGCCACAAAAAAAATACTCACAGTGAAAAATATCCAGGTTAAATATATTCTAAAATATCGTTCATAAAAATTAAAAAACTTACTAAAAATAACTGGAATAAAGAAAAACACAAGTGGTACACAATAAAACCAGCTCCAACTTTCCATTCTATTCCAAGGATGAAAGTTAGAGTAGTCCTCAACACTCGGAGTGTGAGTCGTAAATGGAAAATGCCATGTTTCTAAACCCAGAAAATACTCCATATACTTTAACGGAGCAGCAATCATTAAAATAGAGTCAAGCAGAGCGGCTTGAAAGTATTTCCACTCTTTTAGATATTCTGCAGTTTGGTAATATTCATTAATGACGCCAGAGCTATCGCGTAAAATCAGCAGCAGCCCTGATACAAAAACGACAAATAGAGTTATGAATATAATTTTCCATTTTTTTAACAGTTGTTTGAGATTGAAAAGTAAAAAACTACTGAAAATATTAATGAGTGTTGTTGATTTAATAACAATGACTGAAAGACCCGAAAAAATGGCTAAGAATATTGCTGTTTTTTTTCTATTAAAATAGAAAGCACAGGCAACGGTCCAAAAGACAAGGGCTTCCATTTTTTTAGATATGAAATTACCATTATTCAATATGTGTAGAGGTGACAACGTTAAAAAAAGCATTGCTATTTGTGCTGTGCGAACGCTGTATGCATTCGCCACATACTTGCCAAAAAAGTAAATAATTAAAATACCGACTAATATATGGTAAAACAAGAGTGCACTATAGAGAGACAAACTTTCTTTTAAGGTTTTAACAAAAGCGTATGTTAAACCACCAATGCGTTCAGCAAATAAAATTGGATATTTTTTTTCATTGTATTGTAAAAAAAGCTTAGGTTGAAAATGTGAGCGATATAGACCGTTTTTCAAGTTTGTGTTTTGTGCTTTTGCAGAGAAAGGCAAAAAGCAATCCTGGCACGCGTAAACGTCAATAAGTTGTGTATGTGGTATATTGGCTTTAATTTCTTTATAGATTTCTGGGTGAATAACATTAGGCTCTTGATTGATCAGGCCCCTAACTTCGGTTTCGCCATACATAGGCTTGTATCCATAAGTTATACCAGACAGCACTGAGTACAGTATGGCCATTAAAGAAAAAGCGATAAAAAATCTGCTTTTTTCGACTTTATAAAGCATGGTTATTTTCAACCTTATTTTTAACAGATTTAAATTTATAAGACAGAGCTTCTTTTAAAATGCGAAAAATATTCTTAAAATTTGCTAAATGTGATGTTCCGTGCTGCCTGTGTTTGTATTCAATATCAATAGTTTCTATTTTGTATCCAAGTTTTAGTGCTTCAAGCAATATTTCGGCATCAATAAACGACCCATCAGAGTTCAAATTTAAAGATTGGAGTTGTTTGCGATTGAAAATTTTTAGCGCAAAATTAGGGTCTGCAAAAGAGTATCCAAACAGAGCGTATATAAATGTTTTAAAACCGAAGCTATATATTTTTCTAATCCAGTTTTCGCGGTCAGAAGATCTAATTCCCCTAAGAATATCCACATCGTTCGGCATGGTCTTTAGTATTTCTGGTAGCAAATGAAAATCAAATGGCATATCCATATCACTGTATACAACAATATCTTTTTGGGCTGCATCGAAACCTGTTCTGATTGCAGCACCTAGACCTTTGTTTATGCCGTGTGATATAACTAGTAAAGAGTTCTCTTGAGAAAAGGCTTTAAGAACTTTAGGTAAAGAATCATCTATGCTGCCATCGTTAACAAGAATAAGTTCAAAATCATCTGTCATTTTCTTTAAGATACTTAATACAACAGATACAGTTTCTTCTATAGATTCGGATTCGTTGTAAAAGGGTATGACAAAAGATACTGACTTCATAAGTACACTTCACTGTTCTCAATAAGCAAATTAATTTCGTTGGCGATTTGTAATATTTCGTGCTTTTTCATGTTCTGGTGATTTGGAATTTCAATGATATGATTTTTAATTATTTCAGCCATAGAAAAGCTAGATTGATCTTGATGATGAGTTAAAGACGCGCAATTGTTCATATCACATGATTTTGTATCTATGCCTTTTTCTAAAAGAGCTTTTCTAATTTGATCTCTGTTGGCAGACTTAATGACATAGTATGATAAAGATTGTGAATCTCGGTTGTTTTCAAAAAATGGCCATTTAATTTTTTTCGATAAATGCTCATCATAGAGCTTGGCTCTTTCAACCAGGGCGCTGCGAACTGACTCTAATTTGCTCAGCTTTAATATACCCAGAGCCGCTTGAGCAGCTGTTGCTTTTCTGGATTTTAAAATATTCATCTTAAAGTCATTTAAATTTACAGTTTCATTTACTGCATCATCAAAAAAATTTGGCTTATATTGCAAAACGCATTTCATAATTGGAAACGTAAACAAGGTAAAAAGCGGACCTGTTAACAAGGCCATAAGATATGTTTTGATGGCAAGTAAAACAATTTTACCTGAAGACTGTTGCTGTAATGTAGCAACTTTGTCCTGAATAGTATCAGCAAGCGTAATAGAGTTTGTTACGAGCATTCCGCCACCGAGCGTATTCATGTTTTTACCGATACCAAAACTAAATAAACCAACATGACCAAAGGTTCCTAATTTTTTTTGTTCTTCTTTGGCTCCGCAAGCATGTGCACAGTCTTCTATTAAAAAAATTTTTTGTTGATTACAGAAATCTGCAATTTTTTGAATGTCACTGCTTTGTCCATAAAGATGAGACACAATGATAACTTTTGTGTTAGACGTGACGGCATTTTTAATGATTTCTAAATCAACATTAAAATGAGGTTTTTGGGGTTCAACATACTTTATACGTGCGTTAGATGAGAGAACTGCAAATGGCAGGGCTTCGAAAGTATAAGCGGGCATAATGACTTCGTCATTTACGTCAAGCTTAAGATTTTGTAAGACTTGATAGAGTCCCCACCGACAAGATGGAATAAAAACAGATCTTTTGATATCTAAATATTCACAAAAATTATTTTCAAATTTGGGAATAGAATCTTGAGACGTTAAATGTTTTAAGAAATAGCACAATTCTTTAAAACTAAAATCTATACGATGTCTAGGGAATTTTGTTTTAATCAGCATGGGCATTTGTTTTAAATTTAAAAGGTATGAATTGAAAAATAACGCGAATATAGCCGTGAATAAGAGTTAGAGCTGTATCGTGGTTTTTCAAAAAAAAGTTTGAATAATTTTTAGTGAAAGTAATCATTCGAATAGGGTTCAAATAAAAACATATATAAATCAAAATGTAAAAAAATCGAACCTCAAATCTTGTGGCTTGTGAATAATTTACGAAATTCCAAGCATAATGATCATGCTGTGTGGGTTTAGCTTTGGCACCTAGTTTTTTAGATTCTATTGTGTCTTCGTATGGAGTAAAAAAATGCAGTTGAATTAAATCAAGAGAAGATTTCATTATTCGAATAAACGTTTGTAAGTGTGTTGAAAATTTATCTTGCGGTGAACCTAAAATGAATAAACCACAAGTTTGAATATTCAATTGTTTGCAGACTGGTAAAATTGTATTTATTTGTTTCCACCATGATTCGGGTAAACGTGTTTTTTGAAAAGATTTTAAAACCTCTTCTGATCCAGATTCTAAACCAAAGCGCAGTAAACTGCATCCAGCTGTTTTCATGAGCTTGAGCAGTTCAAAAGTACACTCATCAATTCGAGCATGGGCGGTCCATTTAATGTGAATTTTCTGCTCAATAATAGAAATGCACAAGTTTTTTAAATAATCTTGGTCACCCGTTAAATCGTCATCGCCAAAAGCAATCATGTTAACACCGAGTGATTGTAAGGATTTTATTTCTGCTATAATTGTCGAAATATTTTTTTTTCGCATTGAGCTGCCATAGCTTTCTCTTATTAAATGAGTACAGAAACTACAGCTGTGAGGGCATCCTCGAGTCGCAATGATATGACCCCATACAACGGGCTCATTATGTTTAATTGGAAATAGATACTGATAAGATTTAATTTCTTCTTTAGAAAAGAAAATAGGCGGAGCTTCATTAAATTGAGAGTATTGATTTCTGACTAAAGTGAGATTCTCTCTATTGTAGCTTTTAGTTTTTAAGCCTGTCTGATCTATATTAGGCCAAGCAGAAAAAACAAATTTTTCCAAAACACCTTCTGGTTCGCCGCCAATTACATGAACAGGAACAGAGTCATTAAAAAAACTTAAACACTCACTAGGCATTGCTGTAGCAGCCTGACCAATGATTATAACAAGAGCAGGACTGATTTCTTTATTAATATCTAAAGCGATTTTTTCTAAACATGGAATATCAAAAATAGTTAAATCTAAAATATAAATTTTTGATTTTGTTTTGAATGTATTCATTAATTTAGTAATGCGATCATCAAAAAATTTATAAGTTATCTCGCAGTAACGATTATGTAGTATTGATTCAATAGATTTTAAAAAATAAGGCGGCTTTGTATTTTGAATATGTTGTCCATAAGAAGTGCGTGGACTAAAAATTCGATGTAATACGATGTCAACAGAATCAGTTTGTGTTTTCATCTAAAGCCACATCTTTATGAGAAACAGGTAAGTACTTGTGTTTCGATATTTTCTCTTCATAAAGTTTACGATAACCTAAATGTGTAGATGGAATACACATTTCGATATGACCTTTAAATAATTTGTAATCATGCATTTTTTTTCGAATATCATCTAGATTATCTGTAAGGATGTTACCAAACTGAATTGGAACAAAAGTACATGGCATGACATCGCCATACTCTGTAATATGCAATTTTTCCCAACCAGACCGACATGCAGTTTTAAAATACGAACTCATTTCACAAGCGCGCACGTAACGGTTCTTGTATAATTCGCGCACCAGTTGCTGATCTTCTTCATTGAAGAAAAACTGTGTTTGATTTTTCCATCTGCCCATAATAGCTGGCAAATTTGTATGCATAAGAATTTTTCGATCAATACAAAATTGTAATAGTTTTTTAGTTTTGCCATCACGAAGACTTTGTGGTGTTAACACCGCACTGATAAATACTTTTAGTCCAGTATTAACACAATTATCTAATGCTGACATAACGTCTTCGTAACAGCCTTTGTTGCGAAATTTATCTAGATCAACTTTGTCTGGTTGATCCATGCTGATGAGAACGACATCTAGTCCAATTTTTTTAAGCTCTAAACAATATTCTTTAGTTAATAAAGATCCATTAGTAGCAAGACTAATCACAGACCCACGTTTCTTGGCGTGACGAACAACATCAAATAATCGTTCATCCATTGTCGGCTCACCACCGACTAAGTTAAAGTGAATGGCACCTTCAGCAACACATTTATCTATTGCCAGCTTGTAATCATCAAGCGACATTCCTCTTTTTTTGGGATTTGCAAAATCAACTGCATAGCAGTGCTGGCATTTATAATTACATTGATAATCAAAACACAAATCAACAGTGCGAAGTGGTTTTTTTCCGAGGAATATAATTTTCATGAAATTTTTAACAAGTCTAGGAGTCAAATTAAAATTATTGATTAAAAAACTTCCGTTTTCGATTAACTTTGCAGCCGTTTTCATTCTTATTCCCCGAAATAATCTTTGTAAACTTTTAGCCATTCTGGATTAGAATAAAATTTTTGTATACTGTTTTTTAGGCCATCAAGTGATTTCACTTCAGGAATTAACCCGCTTGATATAAATCCATAATGATCTTGGGGGAATTGATCAAGTCGGTAATAAATTGACGGAACGCCTTGCGCCAAAGCATCTAAATGCGCGCTAGTCTCGCCTGCAATCACGAGAGTGCTGTCTGACAATTGCTGATTTAAAGAGACATGCGGGTTAATTGATATTTTGTATCTCTTGCAGAGATCTAAATATTTAGGATCAGCAAAGGTCTTGTTTGGATGAGGTCTTACGGTTATGTGGCTATTGCTTAAGTGTTTTTGGCAATCATTAATGAGCTTACTAAAATAATTTATGTCCAAAACAAGAGAACCAAGGATAAGTATATTTTGCGTATCAATAAGAGGTTTTATAAGTTGGGCTTGAGACTTTTTTATAATTTCAAATTCAACTTCTTGATTGAGTAGGTGTGGAGCAATACGGTTTTTCAATGGTCGTGAGTCTAAAACAAGCTTATCTTGAAAAAAAACTCCAAGATCACTGTTTAAATATCCGTGATTAGTATAGTTAATTTTAGCATTTATGCATCCTAGAGCTGCTGATATAATTTCAGGATTACTTTCCGACGAAATATAAATTTTTTTGACATCAATATTTTTAAAAAAGTTACGATAAAATATATAAAGTGACAAAAATTCGATTTGTCGAGCCGTGACTAGAAATGAATTTTTTTTAGATAGATTCGAACAAATTTTAATAAACTTAGAAATATCATTTAAGTTAAATTGTTGGCCAAATAGTACGCGCCAATTTTTAATTAAATTTTTTAATGAATATGTGTATGTAAGCTCACTAGCATTTTCAGCGTCTTCAAAAGCGCGAAGTATTGATTTTTTTTCATTAGAATAGTTGTGGATGTATATTTCACTTAAATTTCTGTTTGGCTTGAAATCCACAGAAATAACTTTACGTAACGAAAAAACAACAAGTAATAAAACTACAGCTGGCCGGAAAATATGATTGCCATAGGCTAAATAAAAAAATTGAGATAGCAGATATTTTTTTCGATACTCATTAAAAAGCAGTTTTCTGAATTTTGAGCTGTCCTTTTTTTTTATACTTTGAAAAGCAATAAATATTCTATGATCCACTTTTAATAAGAGCCTCTGCTAGATTGAAATCTTCTTCAGTGCTAATTTTAACAGCTCTAATCGTGGGCAAGTTAAAATGTGCGACTTTACCAACAAAAACAGCATGTCCATTTTTTTCGTAATGATCTAGAAAAGTTTTTCTGTTCCAGATATTAAAAGCCCAGTTGCAAACCGTAATAGGTGTTATGTCTTGTGTTCGAGGAAGATTTTTATGTGGATCAAAATTAATGGGTTTATGACCTGCAAAAGCATGAAGACTGATTTGCGAAACGCTAATCAGCGAGTCGCATTTTTCATGAGTAAACTGCTGTACTGCTTTATCGATATCATCAGATGTGATTAAAGGATTGACTGGGTTCAGTAGTGCAAATGCATCACATGACTGTGACAGTGCAAAATCGTAATTGATCGCATCTTGAGTTACTAAATCTAAGGCTAATTCTGGTTTTCGCAGGTATACTTTGGCCCCGCACTTTTCGGCCACTTCAGCAATTTCACTTGATTCTGTGTTAACAAAAAAATCAGTAATGTCTTTGGCATTTTTTGCGGCTTCAATTGCGTATGAGATTAAAGGCCGACCATTTAAATGTTTTAGGTTTTTTCCTGTGACTCGCTGACTACCTAGGCGAGCGGGAATATGAGCTACAATTCGCATTGCTTTAAATCCTAACAAAGCAATTTTTTTTCAGCAAGACGAAATCAGAACAGGAGTTTAACGCATAAAGCAATTATAGATGGATAATATACTCTTAGTTTCTATCTGTATTTTGACCCCATAAGAGCTTGCTGTTATTATTTAAAAATCCTTTTGGAGTGAGTATAAATTTATGAAAGTTCTAATTACAGGTGGAGCAGGTTATATAGGATCCTGTATTGCATCTGAATTTTTAAAAAAAGGTTATCAAGTCTGTGTACTTGATAATTTGACGACAGGTCATCGTGAGGCTGTGCCAAATGGCTGCTCGTTTTATTTAGCAGATGTTCGTGATTACGAACAAGTTAGAACTATTTTAAAAACTGAAAATATTCAAGGTGTGATTCATTTGGCAGCTAAGTTAGTGGTTGAGGAATCTATTTTAAATCCACTTGATTATTATGATAATAATGTTGGTGGTGTTATAGCACTTAGTCGTGCGTGTCGATCTGTTGGTGTTGATAAAATTGTTTTTTCTTCAAGTGCCGCAGTTTATTCAGCCACCGAGAACTCTTCAGTTTTTGAAGAATCATTAACTCAGCCGCTAACTCCATATGGACAAAGTAAGCTTATTGGTGAAAAAATTTTTTTAGCTGCTGAGACCCACGGTATCCGCACGATGATTTTACGCTGTTTTAATGTTGCAGGTGCATATGCTCTCGAAAATTTGAAAGCGCCTAGATCAAGACATCTTGTTAAAATTTGTGCTGAAGCGGCATGTGGAAAAAGATCTTTAGTTGAAATATTTGGAGCTGATTATCAAACGAACGATGGGACTTGCGTTAGGGATTATCTTCATGTCGAAGATCTTGCTCGCGCTCACGTATTAGCATTTCAAAATCTAGAGAAAGGCAATCCCGGGCAAATTTTAAATTGTGGGACTGGCTATGGATCTAGCGTAATTGATGTCATCAAAGCGATGCAAAAAATCAGTGGCAAAAATTTCCCATGGCAAATTAGCCCCCGTCGCACAGGAGATTTAGCCAGTATTTTGGCTAACCCAATGAAGTTAAAAAATATTTTAGGATGGCAACCACAGTTTGATAACTTAGAATCAATTTGTCGTTCTACATTCGAAGCAGAGACTACTATAATACTGTAAGATTAAGGAGTTTTGCTAAATGTCTATATCAGTTGTTATTCCTGTGACAAGGGTCATAGAAGTTCAAATGTGTTTAGAAAATCTAGTCAAAAGCTTCGCTGCTGCTCGCGTAGAAAACTATGAAGTGTTACTGATTAAAGATAAATCATGTCAGTTAAGTTTTAAGTCCCTTGATGAAAATTCTTTTATTAAAATTCTGAATTGTGAAAGCATGCATCCTAGTATTCGTCGAAATTATGGTGTTAAGCATGCAGTTCATAGCATTATCGCTTTTGTTGATGATGATGTGTATGTTCCAGTGAATTGGGTCGATCATGTTTTAAAATCCATAAAAAGCTGTGATGGTGTTTGTGGTCCTATTGTTCAGTCAAGATTTACATCAGCATTAAAAAATATAGTTGGTTTAGCTCAGGAAAGTTTTTTTTCTGAAGGCTTTCATGATCATAGAAATTTTAAAACAGAAAGTCGATTTTACGATATTCCTTTATGTAATGTAGTCATTCATCGTCGTGTTTGGGAAAGTGTTGGTGGATTTAATGAAGTCGCTGACTATAATGTCGACGACTGCGAGTTTTTTTATCTAGCCGAGAAAAAAGGATATAAGTTTTATAATGAGCCTGAACTAGCTGTAGAGCATGACTTAATCCCATTAGGCTGGTCATTCATAAGAAAAAAAATTCTTCAAAGATACAAGGGTGGTATTAACTCAATGGTATTTAGAGAAATTTATTTTAATTATACAAGTGTTAGACTTGTTTGGCTGAGTTATCTTTTGTTATTTTTGCTAATCGTAGTTCAGTGTATATATCCTTTAGATATAAAGTCTTTGTCGTTAATGGCTTTGGGTATATACTTTTTGGCGGCTTATGGGATATCTGCTTTAAAGATTAAAAGTCATCCGGTGCTGGCGTTGTTTTTGCCTTTTGTTTTTTTTCTAATTCATATTGTAGATTATTTTTCTTATACGGCTGGAGTACTTTACTATTTAGTATTTCGTAATCAATTCGATTTAGTTCTAGAACATAAAAGAAAAAGGATGGCCTAGTGATGTTACTCAAATTTAACTGGATTAAATTTATGACTGGCTATTTTGGTTTTTCAACTCCATCATATGTGGTTTTGTTTGTGACTGCTCGATGTAATATGTCATGTAAAATGTGTTTTTATTGGGAGAATATCGAAAAAGCTAACGCTAAGAATGAACTTACATTGGATGAAATTGTAAAGATATCAAAATCGTTTGGACAAATTATTAATTTGGCTATTGGCGGAGGAGAGCCTTTCATTCGTACGGATTTGGACTTAATTTGCAAAGCTTTTTATGACAATGCTAAAGCCAGGTTTATAAATATTCCGACTAATGGTAGTTTTCCTGAAAAAATTAAAAACACAGTCGAAAAAATATTACAATCATGTCCAGAAGCTCAGTTGGTCATAGAGCTGTCGTTAGATGGTATAGGTAAAGAACATGATGAAATCAGACAGCATAACGGCGCTTTTGAAAAAATTTTAGAAACAGCTCGATTGCTTGCAGAACTTAAAAAAAATTATAACTTTCATGTTAAAGTTAGCACTGTTTTTAGTTCTTTAAACCAAGATAAAGTGGCGGAATTATTTAAATATGTAAGAGAGAATATGCAATTCGATGACTATGACATTAGTCTTATGCATGATAAGCCTGCGCCTAAAGACAAATCGACTTTAAATTATATTTTAGATAAATTTAATAATATTCTAAAAGAAGTAGAGGAATTTACACGAAAATCTCAAAAAAGTTTTTTCGCTAAAATGTTATTCACCCTTAGGCAACTCACTAATCAAGACATTATAAGTGTTGCTAAAGGTGGTCGCATTAGTTCTCCTTGTACGGCTATAAGAAATCTAATCGTAATCTCAGAAACTGGTGAAGTGTTTCCCTGTGAAACTTTAAAAGAAAGAATCGGACATTTAAGAGATTATAATTACGATATCAAAAAAGTACTAAAATTAGAAAGCGCACAATTAATTAATAAAAAATATAAAATTAGAACAGGGTGTTCTTGTAACTGGGGCTGTGCTATTTTCAATAATAAATTATATGATCCAAAAATGATAGCGCCGATAATTCTAGGTGCTGTGAAAAGGTAGTCGTTATGATGTCATCAATTAAAAGATTTTCGTTCGATGCTCTTTGGTTGGCTGAGCAACTATTTGATTCAGAGCTGACTAACTCGATTTTACAAAAAGGCCGCAAGTCTATAATTCAGTCATTAGTTGATGCTAGTGTGACAGAATTTAAACCATTGGCTGTAAAACAAAATACAGAGGTTAAGTTTTTAGATAAAAATAATTTTAGCACAGTCCTGTGTGGTGAGCCTTGTTTGTTTCCAGGGCTTGGTCAAAATTCAGAATCTTTCGCGAAATGGAACTTCGATTATTTAGCTCAGAACTATGGTGAAATTCAGCAAAGTTGTTACAAACGTATTAATGGCGACTATTATATGAAGTCACTTAAAGAGGTTATTTCTAATTTTAAAAATCCAAATGAATTAGAGTCTGTAACTTTTGGTGATTTACGGTATAAATCTGAGTTAGCCCATAAGGAAATGAGCTATGAATCGTTTATAGACCAAGATCTCATCGAAAATAAATTTAATCATTATCAGCAGCTTTTTCTTGCAAATAAGGGTTATTTTAATGGCTATCACTCTGAAATGGTTAACTCACTCACATTACAAGTCAGCGGCGTAAAGCGATGGGTTGTCATTGATCCAAGAGATTCAATGTTTTTAGATCCAATTGTGTCGCGAATGTTACATTTTCCATGTTCATTAGAAATCAAAACTGCAGTTTTAAAAAAACTTCCTAAAAAGCCTATAAGAGGTTATGTCGTTGATTTACATCCAGGTGATGTTTTTTATATGCCTCCATTTTTTTGGCATGCTGTTGAGTATTTAGAAGACGCGATTTCAATTGGTTGTTTTTGGAGTGAAGTTAAAACACTTTTTCAACATCCATTTTTATCGTTGATGATACTCACATCGCGCAACCCATCGATTTTGAAACAGCTTCAGACGCGAGGTAAAAACTCATATCTGACTTATGGTGTTGATAAGTAAAAAATAAAATTTAGTTTTTAAACGAGTTGATCAATTTCACTTGTGCAGGAGGTTTGATTTTTCTGTGAATAAAAGCCTCAAGTACGGTTTTTGGATTCTTAAAAAACACATTTCGCACAAATTCATAAATTCTAATCGGTCGTATAATGTACTGTGAACCGTAAAATAATCCTATTGCTGTAAATATGTAAATAGAAAGAGCGCGGTTTGATATGTGCTCTGAGTAGCTTTGCACATTAAAATAATTTGTATCTATAGCTTGAGACCAGATTTCTTCAACCTCGTTGGGATTTTTATTTTTCATAGCTAATATTTCGTTGTAGATGGCTGCTCCGGGATATGGTGAGTAAACAGCTAAGTTCATATCACGCACCCCATTCCAGGCCAGTTGAACACAAAAGAGAAGTGTTCGCCAAACATCTAAATGAGTTTCTCCTGGAAATCCTAAAATCATATTCGCATTGGCATAAATTCCTAGTTTATTACAAATTGACATAGATTTTAACATATTGGCTTTGTTCACACGTTTTTTGATTCGTTGCAAGGTTTTAGTCGAGCCACTTTCAGGAGCATAAGCAAACCAGTTTAGACCACTTTGTTTAAGCAGCGATAGCATTTCTTCATCTAAAAGCTCTGAGCGAGTTCCAGACGGAATTGACCAAGTCACATTTAGTTTTTCATCGATAATGCGCTTGGCAAGTTGCACTGACCATGTCTTATTCACAATGGCAGTTAAATCATAAACCTCGAAGTGATTGACATTATATGTTTTGATGTTGAATTTTATCTCTTCCATTATGAGATCGATGTTACGAGGTATCCAGCTAGTGCCCCAAAAATTCGGACTTGTACAAAAAGTACATTGATAGGGACATCCTCGAGAAAAGGCGATAGCCATTTTTCTTTTTCCCCAAGCCGTTGAGCCACCACCTTTCAAGTAAGGATCCATTGGAAACAGATCCCAAGCAGGCGGAGTAATTTCATCAACTTTTTTGATTCTTTTTCTTCGTGCATTTTGGATAATTTTGTTATTCTTCTTATCGTAAAAACAGGTTCCTTCAATATGGGTCAAATCTGATTTAGCGTCTAAAGAATTAGCTATTTCGACAATAGTTTCTTCACCTTCACCAATAACTATTATATCTGCGTTTGATGAGCGTAATGAATGTTCAGGGACAGTGCTGACCTGTTCTCCGCCAAGTACTATAACGGCATTATGGCATTTGTGACTAATTTCGGAAGTTAATTTTTTTGTGTGTTTCCAGTCAGTTGCGAACATGCAAGAAATACCGATAATGTCATAACGGTCAGTGATGCGATCTAAAATCTCGTGATCAACTAATCCTGTACCGATGGATGCATTGCCATAAGCCCAATGTTGGTCCATGCCTAAAGCAACGGTATCAAAAATTTCAACTTCATGCCCAGCAGCACGAAGAGCTGATGCTATGTAGGCCAAGCCAAGAGGTAATGATGCCGTTCTAACAGTGACAGCAGCTTTAGGAGTTATATGTGGTGGCCTTATCAGTAAAACTCGTGACATTTTAATCCTTTGCGAACTGAATTTCTAGTTACTTAAAACTACATCAAATTGCGTATTTGTGAAACTCAACATTGTGCCTAGAGTCATTTTAAAAGTTTGTTAATTGAAACGTGTGTGGCATAATTTTTGGTAGGAAAAAGCCCTAAGAAAGCGAGTTCTCTCAATTATGGATCAGTTTCTTTCAGCGCAAGAAGTTCAAGCCTATCATCTTCAGCTTGGGCTGAAAGAGAACTTCTGTATTGCTCCATTTACAACTTTATTACTAGAGCCTGATGGCAAAGTTGGAGCCTGTCGACAAAAAGGTTCCGAATTCCCAGTCGGAAATATTTTGCACCAAAGTTTTGAAGAAATATGGAATGGATCTTTCTTAAAGCAATGGCGACAAGAATTTTTAGATGGCAATCCTCAAATATGTAAAACTGATGTCAAAGATAAACAGTGTAATCTTTGTCCAAGTTATAACACTTTATTAAAAAATACTGAATTTAAAATCGAACAAGCGCAACGTCCGAGAAAAATTGCATTTAACTTTAATGGTCAATGCAATCTTGAATGTACTATGTGTCATATATGGCAAAAAGAAAATGGTTTGTACGATCGCATTGGTTTTTGGGATCAAATTGATCCGTGGATTGAAAACTTAGAAGATGTTGAGTTACTTTCAGGAGAACCATTTATTCAAAAAGACACTTATCGATTGATTGATTTACTGAGTGTGAAAAGACCTCTCGCTAAATGGACTATAACAACAAATGCCAATTGGAAGTTTAATAATTTTATTAAAGATAAACTTGATAAAGTAGATATTAAAAATATCATAATCAGTTTAGATGCGACAAATGAAGAGACGTACAAAAAAATCAGGAAAAAAGGTGATTTTCAACAAGCGCTAAAAACGTTACGCGATCTGAAAAAGTATGAAGAGGTTCGAATTTCTCAAGGCAAAAGTCCACTGAATATACGTATTAATTTTTTATTTCAAAAAGACAACTGGCAAGATCTTAAAAATAATTCAGATTTTTGCCGAGCTGAAAATGTCGAAGGCTTTAAGACTTTTGTGTACGAACCTTTTGATCTATCTCTATTAAGTTATTCAGAATCGGAACGAATTCACATATTAGAGTGGTATTTAAGTCACTTAAATTCTCAAGATTTGATTTCAAGTTTTAGAGTTATTAGGCCACTTATTGATAGTCTTAAAAAAGTCGATAAAATTTATTTTTATGACTGCATTCGTAGTCGGATGAATGAGGGCTAAGTGAGTAAAAACCAAAACCCGATTGAAAAAATGTATTTATCATCAAAAAGTCTACTTGATTTTCAAGAAAGCTATCTTGAAAAAATGAAAAATAATTTAGAGGATGCCAAGCGAATTAACTTGAATCCATTGCATGATGAAATATTACAGTGTCGCAATAGGGGCGGAAAAGTCATTGCGTTTGGTAATGGTGGCAGTGCAGCGAATGCTGCACATTTTTGTACTGGTATTTCGTACGTTACACGTAATTGGGAAAATCCCATAAAATCAATTTGCTTGAATCAAGACATGGTATTAGCAACCTCATTAGCTAATGATCATGGATATGAAAATATATTTGTTAGACAACTTCAAGTACTAGCTCATCCTGATGATTTAATTGTGGCATTTACTGTTTCGGGTCAATCTTCGAATGTAGTCAAAGCAATTGAATATGCCAAGACACGAAAAATTAAAACAAGTGCATTTTTAGGTGTATTAGGTGGCCAAACGCTGCCTTTAGTTGATATTCCGATTCACTTATCAAGCCCACATATGGTGTTGGGTTTTACTGAAGATACTCATATGATTTTATGTCATCTGTTGGCTTATTACTTAGAATATACTTATTCAAACGAAAAAAATAAAAAGGCCCGAAGCCATGAGACTTCTGAATCTAATTCCAATTAAAAAAAACGAACTGTTTTTAATTGGCGCTATTTTTTTGTACATGGCTATATTTTCATTTCTGTCTTATAAACGTTACTGGGCAGGTTTTGCTAACGAGTGGGAAGACATTGCTTGGATAAATAATCTTTATTGGAATATGCTTCAAGGTGATTGGAATTATTTTTATCAAAACTACATACAGGGTACGTTAGTTGATTTTCATCCATCCATTGCAGTTCTGATTTTTCCGATTTTTTATGCAATATTGCCAAATATATATTTTGTTATTATGACGCCAACAATATTTATTTCATTGGCGGCTTGGCCTTTGTATAAGATAGCAAAACTGATCTGGAAAGATGACATAAGCGCAACAGTAGTGGCCGTAGCATATTTATTTTATGCACCAAAGCACTCAATAGCTTTTGTCGAAGATCAAACGCTGTTCATAATACCATTATTAGCTTTTTCTTTTTATGCAGCTATTCAAGGAAAATTTAAATTGTTTTTTATATTTAATTTTTTAATAGCAACAGCAAAAACTGAAAGTGCTATTTATTCTGTTCTTATAACAACATATTTTTTATGGCATTACCGTAAACATGAAAAACGAAATCTATTGATTGGTCAATTTGTGCTTTTGTCGATTTGGTCCATTTTTTATTTGTATTTTGACCTTAGTGCTAATGCTACTAACTATATGCAAGCTGGTGAGCGTGTTTTTAACATAAAAAATATTTACGAAATAGTTTATATATTACTACCACTTTTACTTTTACCCTTGCGCAGTTCTTTTATGTTGCTAGTTATTCCTTGTGTTATTTTGTTGATTACTAAAAGACATTTTTTGCCTCAACAAGCATATTATTTAGCGCCAGCTATTATTTTTGCCTTTGTAAGTCTAATTTTGACTTTAGGGAAAATATTAAATACTCATAAAGAGTATTTTCGATACATTTTGTTAGCATGTTTATTTGCATGTATCTTGTCTAATTTTATGCCCAATTTAATTGGTAACTATTTACCAGTCACGGATCAGTCCTATAAAAACATATCGAATATAAGTTTTATTGGTAAAAACAATGTATTTGATTCACAATTTTATCGAATAGATCCTAAAATGAAAACACTTAATCAGATCATTCCACAAATTAATCAAAATGATTCAGTATCAGCAACTGGAGACTTATTGCCTTATATACCCGCCCGAAAAAAAATTTACGAGGTCTTTGATCCTATCAATGATTATACAAAGTCAGAATACATTTTGATCACCAAAACGTATCAAGGATTCGGGGCAGGGAATTATTACTGGTCTGAATCAGGATCTGAAATTTTTATCGAAGAACTTAAAAAGAGTACTGAATATAAAATATTAATGGACGAGAACAATGTAATTGTTTTTAAGAGAATGTGATAAAAATGTTAAAAAATAATTATAAACATTTTAAAAAAATATTTTTAATATGGCTTTTTCTTGCCTTGAGCATAGGATTTTCATTAGGTTTTAAGTTTTATACAACCTTTAATAAACCTAAAATTGATGAGCAGGCATATAATGATTATGCACATAGTATTATTTATCATCATGACTTAAATAACTATAGATTAGTCGATAATTTCGTTTCAAATACTAAAAACAAAATTGATTTCTACAGCTGGGGATCGGGGATGTTTTTAATCCCTTTTCATTTGTATGCAGGTATTTTAAATGAAATTAGACTAGATATAACAACTTGCTATTGGGAATTTAATATTGCCGCGACATTAGGTAGTATAATTTTTTTCTTAATATTTATTTATTTTACTCAAGAAATATGTCAAAAACTAAATTTACATTTGCACCAAAAAGATTTGCTAATTTTTTTGATTGGAACACCTGTTATTTGGTACGCATTTTTCGAAACAGATACTAGTCAAATATTTTTTCTGGCCTACATTGCTTTTGCTATTAATTTAGTTTTGGAACTAGAAAATTTTACGGATAGATTAAGTCATTTAAAGTTGATAGTTGTAGGTGCTGTTTTTGGTTTTTCATATGTCATAGACCCTGTTGGTATTCTCTATTTTTTGGGGTTTTTAGTCTATTTAATCGTAGTTTTAAAAGAAAAAAACAGTATTTATAAGATTTCTATTTTTTATTTACTAGGTGGCTTAGCAATTATTTTGATGGATTTTGCCAATGTTCAACTGAAATTTGGCCAAATTATAACATTTTTATTTTTTGTTCAAAAAGATTACTTTGGATTTATTTCTAAAAAATTTTTAATGGCCTCGTATTTTTTTGGTCCGCAAGGAATGCTATATTTGTCACCAATATATATACTTAGTGCATTTGGAATCTATTCATACTTTGATACTCTTACGCTGAATAAAAATAAAGACTTACGATTACCTCTGATGACTTGCATTTTAGGTGTTATTTTTGTGATAAGTGTATTTTTAAAAAATTACTACTGGTCACCAACATCAATAGTTTATGGTAAATACATATTAGAACATCAACTTTTATTTATTTTAGGATTTTCTTTTTTTATTACAAATAAATCTTTTAGTAAAAAATTTCTAGTATGTATTTTTATAGTTTGGAATTTGTTATGGTTAGCTAGATATTTTTCAGATAAGAGCAATTTTGGTATGTTTTATGAATTGCCGAATTTTGATTTTTTTCGATTAATTCTAGAGCATTTTTATGATGCGATGGTCGTGTCCATTAAGAATTTACCCTCTTTTATGGCATATTTTACTTTGTGGATACTACTTATAGCTGTTCTTTATTATTCTTTTTGTAATATTTTTTTCGAAAAGCGATTTTGGAAATTAAGCTATCTGGTCATACTACTTTTTTTAATGATAACAATTAGTAATATCGCATTTAATTCTTTTAATGCTAAAAATATAGTGTCAGTAACCACGATCAAAGATCCCGATATGTATTTTCTGCCTTCTTTTTTGCAAGAACTTAAAATGCGAAAAGCTATCTCTGATGCCAATGGAAGAGCAGAAGTGTCTGATATTTTTGAATTCAAAATCAAAGAGACAGAAAATATTCTTAAGCAAGTATTGCCAAGCTTATCTCCTCGAAAAGAGTTTGACGATGCTAGCTGTGGCAAAGATTGGATGTAAAGTAATGAAAATGCTCTGCAGGCAAATGATCTCTTATTTGGGTTTAAAACCTTATCATATGACACTCAGCTTAGTTAAGTTCGGTGCTAGTTACTATGATTCAAAATTAGAAATTTGGCCTCGAAATAGTTATGTGTTCGATGCCATAGAGCCTGGATTTAGCGATTTAGATTTGACCTTATATGTACCAAAACAATGTGATGCTAGTAAAGCTTACAAGTTTTTATATTTAATAGATAAGTTTAGAAAAATTTGGCCACTCATTGGTGAAGTTAATCTATATTTTGAAAACGAACTCAGTTTTTGCTTAAAACATATCAATAAATTAGAACTTAGTAGAGATAAGTTTTTAGTAAAGCGCATGAATTATGATTTTAAATTTAGCGCGAGCGAAGCTGCAGTTTTTCTCTTTAGACAATTAGAAAAAGATGTTAAAAATTTAGCTCGATTTCCTCAACGACGTTTAAAAAAATGGAACTATCATTTTGAACAAGTTCAACATTTGTTGCCTGAAAACCTCAAAAATCAACTTTTAGATTTGCAACATAAAAATCTTGTGGATTCGATTGTTTCAGTCATTGTTTTTTTATGCGGAGCTAATCATTCTATATTCATTAATGATTTGAATGAGAAATTACAAATGTACTTTGAATTTTTAATTAAAGATGTTGACCTCTCTAAGTTGCGTCCTCTTGTCGTCAAAGATCCATGGATTTATGTTTTTGCAATTCATAAAATTTCTTTTCTTGAGATTGCTCCGGTCACTCTCTCGATTGCTCAGCAGCAAATTCTATCTTTGCAGATCAAATGGGAACTATGGGGCCTAAAAACTCAACTTAATGAGCAAAATGCACAGCGCATTTCTACTCATAAAAAATATTTATTAGAAAAGTTAGAAAAACAAAATCAATTTCAGTGCTCAGCTGAGTTTGTAAATATAATTGAGACTCAACTTTAGTCTAGTACAATTCAGTATAGACATTCGAGTATAGAGTATTAGAACATATTTAAATGAATAAATTCATATTTTATATAACAACTATAATAACGAGTTTTTATATTCATTCTGTTTATGCTGCTGAAAAAGATTTTAAACTAGATGTAAATCTGTATCGTCAAAAATACGAATTCTCTTGCGAAGCAGCTGCACTCAAAGTGATTTTAAATTACGAAAAAATTGACATTCAAGAAGATGAAGTTATCAAGTACTTTCCAATTGATCCTACCCCAAGAAATAAAACCACGTGGGGTGATCCAGATAAAGGATTTGTAGGTGATATTTATGGTAAAAATGCAGAAGTCAGTTACGGTATTCATTGGCAAGGGCTTAAAAAAATTTCACAGCGCTGGGGTATTACAGAGGCTGGCACTGCTCCAAATTCTTCGATCATTGCTAAATATGTACTTCAAAAAAAACCTGTAATCGCATGGGTTGTGAGTGAGAATGCCTCTGGTCGTGATCTAACTTGGAAAACAGCCAATAACAAAACCATCAAAGCGGTTGAAGGTGAACACACAGTCGTTGTGTATGGATTTCGGGGTGATTCTAAAAATCCAAGTGGTTTTTATATAATGGATCCTTCTATGGGGCTCACTTACAAATCGAATGTTGATTTTTCTAATAGCTGGAGACGTTTAGGCAACTCATATTTAGTCATGTTAAAAATTAAATAATATTTCTATTTTAGGATTTACATGCTGATCAATTGCAATCAGCACTTAAGTCTAAATTTCTAAGTTAATAACTCTATTTCAATAAAATTTGTCTAAAGCTTACTATAAAATACACATGTGAGCTTTTTATAAATATTGATATTGAGACCGAAATTTTGATTAAATTGAATCAAAACAAGACAACAAGAGATCGTTTTTGAAACAATATTTAAATATATAACTCTATACTTATAGATTTTGGTAGAATGACATCTGGGGAACAATTTGAAAAATACAAAAGGTATGTCTATAATGGAAGTTATGATTGCGGTGGGGCTTATGTCCATACTGTTTTTTTCAGTATCGCAACTAACAGTTCAGTTTCAAAAAAATACTCAAACATACAGAAGATCGGTCATCAGAGATAATCTAATGCAAAATGTGGCTAGGTTTTCAAATTTGCCACAACAATTATATAATTCAATAACAGCTGTTGGCCCTTATTCAGTTTCGGGCGTTGCTACTGTTTATCCTGATAATACAAGATTAAGAAATTGTATTAACATTGGTGGTGCAGCTGACTGTACAGCTAATACTTGGTATGGGTTTACTTTAATGCAAGGTGCGAACGGCAGCAGACTTCCATTATCTGGGACCAGTGGTGAAGGCGGCGGCACTTTCACTCCATTTAGATACACAAGCGAAGGCGGTGCCTGTGATACTGCAAGTGTTGTTTGTCCCATAAGAGTTTACACATCATTTCGTGCGAGTTGTCCTGCTTCTGCTGCTACATGTGATGCGGCGGCTTCTCTAGAAATCAAATATACAATTGATCAAGACCCAACTGTTGATCTTAATCCACAAATACGAACAGTTACAAATGACCCTGCGGTTCCGGGTGCTCAACCGATGCTATCTGTTGCCATTCCATTAGCTGCACAGTTCAATGGAGCCAGTACGAATTCACTTTCATACTGGTCATCAACAACAGATCTAGCAACTTCAAATGTTTATCAGCACACAACTGGTCAAGTACAAATAACAAGCGGTACATTTACCGGAGTAGCTCCAAAAGCATTGTTGTCAGTCGATGGATCGATTAGACCAGGTTCAGCTGCAGGAGAGCCTTGTGACAACACACGATTTGGTGCTATTCGCAGAGATGAGACAAATGATTCACTACAAGTTTGTTCGACCAATGGTGCGGGCACACCTGTTTGGAAATGGATCGGCGGCGGTGGAACACTAAGTGCAGCCACTGGTGGTAGTGGTGGTTCAACTGGTGGACCTCAAAAATATCCTTATCTGCCTAATTTATATTTATGTACAGTGAGTGGCAACAATACAACTTGTCCTGGATTACCGCCTTGTGTGGGTCAAGTAACACACTTTGGTCATTGTTGTAATAATGCAGGTTTATCTGAACCATGTTCTCTTCTCAAATAATAAAAAAATATAACTATTATACGATTGCTTTAACGATTTTTATATTTTCGTTAATATTGCGATTGCATAATAACGGTGTATCAAGTTTGTCTCTCGATGAGATGATTTCACTGCATATATCTAAAAATTCATTCTTGGATTCGTTTTATTATAATCATCCACCGCTGTATTTTCAGCTTTTAAAGTGTTGGATGAATCTAGTACCACCATCTGAGGGATCATTTAGGCTTTTGAATGCTATCATTTCAGCTTGTTCGACATTGGCGTTAGGTTGGCTAGGGCTTAAAATATATAACCCAAAAGCCTCGATCGTCATGATGCTATTACATAGTGTATTTCCGGTCAGTATTGTTAATGCACAACAAATTTCAAACTATAGTTTGTTCGAGCTGATATCAATCATACAGTTTTATTATTTTTTAACTTATACGAAGTTTCAGCAAAACAAGACAAAGCTAATCGTGACAACTGTCATGAATCTAATGACAAATTACTTTGCGGCTTTGTTAATATTATTGCAGCTTGCATTTACACAAAGAGAAAAGATCAAAATCGAAAAATTATTTCTGTATTTGATGCTAAGTTTAATTGCGGTTTCTCTGATAGTTGATGTGATTGATGTTCAGTCGCTGGCGTGGCAAAAAGCTGAATTTTTGTTTAACAAAGATGGTTTTTTACCAACGGCGCTATTGAAATCTTTTCTGTATTTGTCTCCATTGAGTGGAGCTTTAATAATCGCACTTAGTTTTAAGTTTTTTAAAGATCATTATAATCAGCACAAGGCAAGTTTGATACTCGGTTTTGTGGCTATATTTTTATTAATGCTAGTGTCACTCTTAATGCAAAGATTTATCTTCGCGCCAAGGTATTTTACCTTTTTAATACCAGGGTTTATTATTTTTATTTGGCATATTATTGCAAACTTGGGTCAACGTGAAAAATATGGGCAATACTACCTAGTGCTGACACTGTCGATCATAATTGTTGCTGCAGTATCCGAGTATAATAAATATGTGCCAATTAAAATTTCGAATTGGTATTATGCGAGTCAAAAGATCGGAAAATTTAATGAAGGACTGATTGTTACTTCGTTGCCAGAATATATAAGGTATCCATATTTTGCAGAAATACAGCCAGGCATTACCACGTTTCGTAAGTATGAAGACTTGGTTTCTCAAATAAATATGTATCAAGGAAAAAACATTTGGCTGATGGATACGTATTTAAGTTTTTTATCATACCAAGAAAAATTAAATCGTGATTTAGCTTTATTGAATTATAAAGTCATAGATTTTTCTATTCAAGAGCCGAATGTTGACCCCATTATGCTGTTTAAAATCGAAAAAAAAATGCAGTAATAAATCTATTTTAAAAAAGTGAAATCATGTATTCCATGCCTTGACTATTTCAATATGAATTGATGCAATCGATTTAATATTTATGCAAATTCAGAGTCTAGCGATTATTCTTATTTCATATCAAAGACCAATGTTACTTAAAAAGGCATTGGAGTCGTTAATTTCTGCAATTGATAATGCTCGAAATGTAAATCAGCAATTTAGTTTTCAAGTGTATTTGTGTATCAATGGATCTGATGATGTAAGTTATCAATTATCACTTGAATTGCAAACGCGCTCTGTCATGCACATTGAGCATAATGCTAAGCCATTGACTCCAGCCGCAGCTAGAAATCAGCTTTTACAGTCTGTAAAAAGTGATTTTGTGTTTTTTATGGATGATGATGTCATTTTACCTAACGACATCTTTATTCATTTTCGACATTTTCAAAATTTATACCCTAAAGTCGATCTATGGGGTGGCCCAAACCTAACGCCACCCGAGAGTTTAAGCCAGCAAAAAGATTGTGGTTGGTTAGTCTCGCAACCGTTTATTGTTGGACCAATAGCTCAGAGATATGTTTTGAGTCACCGAGATATTTCTACTGGTGAGCAGTTTAATTTAATGCTGTGTAATTTGTTCGTAAGAAGCACGTTATTACAAAATGGCTTTGAACATTTTTTTAAAACAGCAGAAGAAAATGAACTTATTTATCGTTTACAGAACAAAAAATGCTCAATGTTATCCAGTCCAAAATTGTTTGTTTGGCATGAGCGACGTAAAACGTACACAGAATTTATTAAGCAAATTTTTTATTATGGGTATGGACGTGGTCAGCTGCTAAATCGAGTATCTTTAGTTAAGCAAAAACTTTTTTTATTAGTACCTGTATTGTGTATATGCTTTTTATTCTTAGCGTTTTATTTTCCACAAACTATTTTTTCTGTGGTTTTATCTTGGCTTGCTTTTGTTCAACTCATGTACTTAATTGAGTATCGTGAGCTAAATGCCAAAATTTTAATTTTACCATTACTGATGTATGCAGCATACGTATTCGGTTTGGCGCGAGGATTCATACAAATGATTTTTTGGAATCCTAAAACAAAAATTTTAAGCCCAGAAATGAATAAGCATTAATCGAGTATATCTAAGTCGTGCTCATCTTACTGTTGATTTTATAAACATAATTTTGATTATCCAGTTTGTTATCAATAAAATGTGTTGAGTGTGTCGACGAAGGTCATATTTTTTTGATAGAGCTGTGTACAATAAAATTTATTTAAAACAAATCTATGTTTATAGAGCAAAAAGTCCAATAAAATTAATGGGATTATCCTTTAGGGGCTAGCAAGTGTGCCGATAAGATACAGAATGGTTAGAAACCTATTGATTATTTTTTTTCTATCAATTTTTTGTCTGAATAGCTTTGCGCTATCCGGTCAATATTATTATGTAGTTAAAAAAGATGAGTATGCATCTAAAATACTTTACCGTGCAGGATTAAAACCACTTTATAAAAAAAAAGGCACACTACACGATCTTATTCAAAACAATATCAGCAATCTTAAAAATATTGATTTAATTGAAAATGGTAAAAAAATTTATTTTTCATCGCAGCAAGTTGAGTATTCAAAAAAACTCGGACTTATTGTTTCTAATAATCAAGGCGAGATTTTTTTTACTCAATTAGCTTTTGGTATCGAAGAACAAAAAAGATTAGAAAAACTTGGACTCGTTTCGAATCAAGAAGTTAATCGGCCCACCAAAACAACTCAAGACTTGCAGCATTTAAATACTCAAAAAAGATTAGTGGCGAATGAGGCATTAGTTTGTCTGCTTAATCCTGAAAATAAAGAAATAAAACAATCTAAAATTGTGCAAGATGAAGAAGTTGAATCAAGTCTTACCGGCCAAATAGGCGTGGGATATTCTGCTATTAATGGAAAAGATCGCGGTGATCATACAACCGCTCAAATCCTGAGTAAGATCAATACCGAATTATTAATCAGTTGGAATCAGCACTGGTCTGAAGATTTCAAATCAAGTTTTTATGCTGGTTACAAGTCGAATAGTTTTGACTCACAGTATTTATCTACAAATATTTACAACTCTAAAATTGAAATGGCACGTTTTGGATTTCGTTTAGAGCAAAGATCTGATCTTTTTGCGAAACCGATTAAATATCAATATAGTTTAGAACAAGGAACTCAACTATTTTATCGTGGTATAAGTGGTAGCACAGGCACAGGTCTAGAAATAAATGCCGTACCAGTTACTTCTGTATCTGTTGGTTTAGAAAAGTCTTTATTTAAAAAAAGTCGCTTCGATATAGGTCTAAATGGATCACTTAAATATTTATCTAGCGGTACTTATCAAAATTATAGCGTTAAGTCTGGCTATGCTTACAAGGCTGGGATTTATTTATCTGAAACCCGTAAAAACAAAGAATTTAGTTGTGGTCTAAGTTATTCACAAAGAAAACAAGATACATCACTTATATATTTTAGTGAAACCTCAATTGAGTCTGCATGCCAAATGCAGTGGAGCTATTAAATGAAAAGTTTAGTTTTTTTATTTTTAGCATTGTTGACTTTAAGTTCTTGTGGAAATCCGTTAGGTGATGGTGAAGGTACATATATAGATAACGGACATTTACCAGGAGTTCCAAATGAAACAACAAGTGCAACAACGCCTCCTGGCATTGGCTTTGAATTTAATCCTTTAAGTCATTCTTATACTTTGACATCAGGGGGCTCGTTTAAAGTGAGCTCTGTTATTAGCAGTTCTACAGATAAGCTCGTGCAACCAACGACGAGTGGCAATTATAAAGTTTATTCTTCAGTCCAAGGACAATTTCTTTCAGAAGAGAGTGGTCTATGATCATACATAAAAACACCAAATTAAGTAAATTGAACTTAATTATCGAAATTCTTTTTTCTTTAATTATATTTTTCTGCAACATTGCCTGGGCTGGAACTCCACAGGTTACATATCAAGGACGTATTTTAACTGCAGGTGGATCACCAGTTGCTCGTGCTGTACAGTTTAAGTTACAAGTGAGATCTCCAGGCAGTGAAGACTGTATTTTATACGAAGAAGTACAAAATCAAGATTTAACCAGCACAAATGGAGTGTTTTCGTTAGCATTAAATAGTGTTGCTAGTACGCGTACTGACGGTGGCGCCTATTCATTCAGTCAAATTTTTGCAAATCGTGGAACTTTTACTCTGAGCTCTGGTAAGTGTACGACAGGTACGACATATGTAACTGGCGCAACTGACAATCGTAATTTGAAAGTTTATTTTAATGATGGCAGTGGTTGGGAAAGTTTACCATTACAAGCCATTAATCAAGTTCCATTAGCTGTTGAAGCTGCTCAGGTTGGCGGGTATCCGGCCTCATCAATATTGCGTGTTGATAACGGTTCAGCACCTGGTACCGCTTCAGCATTGACTGCAGCAAATTTTTCAGAGCTTATTGATTTAATTACTGGTGTATCAACTCAATACACTAAAGCATCAAGCAATGGTACAACTGTGTTGCCTCAATCGACTTCGCCATCTTCGTTGTCGGCGGGACAACTTTGGTATGATTCTGGTTTGGTTAAATATTATGATGGCAGCAGCACTCACACGCTTGGGACCACATCAGGAACAATTACATACAGTCAACTGCCAGTGGGTACAGCGAGTAATACTGTTGCTGCTGGAAATGATACACGATTAGTGAATGCAATTCAAAATGCCGGCTATGCATCTTCGATTCAAGTTGGTGCTGATGCGGCTTTACCAACAAATCATGTTGTTGGTCGTTTTTATGTGGCAAGCGATACACAAAAAATTTATTACGATAATGGAACAGTTTGGATCACCATTGGTTTAGGTAATGTGACTTCTGTATCATCAGGAACTGTAACAACTGCATTAGGGTATACGCCAGTCAGGCCTTCAAGCAATTTAAGTGACTTAACATCAAGCTCTACAGCAAGAACTAATTTAGGATTAGGAACACTAGCCACATTATCTACACTTGATTTGGCCTCATTTACCTCAGGTGTTTTGCCCGTTACAAGTTTACCAAGCAGTGGTGTTACAAGCGGAACATACGGTGCTAACAACGCAGTTCCAACAATATCAGTGGATATCTATGGTCGAATTACAGGTATAACATCAAATGCATATCAATATGCGGATACAATTAATTATGGTATTATGCGTGTACCGACAGGAAGTAACTTAACACTATCAAGTGGTGATTTAAGTTTAACGGCAAATAATGTAGTGAGTGCATTAGGGTATATTCCAGCATCTGCAACGGCATCTTCGCAATGGACAACAAGTGGAACAAGTATAAGCTACACATCGGGTAGTGTTGGTATTGGAACAAGTTCGCCACTTGCAACGATAGATGTAACAAGTTCTTCATCTCAGGTTCGTATTAATCATTCCTCTTCAACCACGCCAACTTTTCTGGATGTTAACAGCACAGGAACTTCATTTTGGTCGAATAATGTCAACTCAAGTAATAATATAATTGATACGTCAAAAGCGCAGTGGAGAATGGCTTTATCACAAGCAAGCGATGCTTTTAGTATACAGCGAGGTGGTCCAAATACTGTATGGTCACCAAGCACGCTTTTTACATTAACAGCTTCAGGTAGTGTCGGTATTGGAACAAGTTCGCCTAGTCAATTACTCGAAGTCAATGGAGCTGCCCAATTTACACAGTCTATTGTTAGTACAGGTAGCTCCGCTCAATATACCAGTTCTAGCACGACACAAACTGCTCCAACAGCTGTACAAGTAAGAGTCTCAAATACTTCCAATATCAATAATGCTATGGCTCAGCTTTACATGACAGTGAACAATTCGAGTAACCTTACTCAAAGAGGTTATGTCGGTTTATCGTCAACTGCAGGTGCTGCTGCATACACACCAAGTTTAGTATTTGGTTTGCAATCAGGTTCATCTTCATACAACGAAAGAATGCGAATCGACTCATCTGGTAATGTTGGTATAGGTACTGTATCACCATCTTTTGTATTAGATGTCTCAGGCACAATTAGATCGACTGCTGGTTATCGATTTCCAGATGGAACCACTCAGACAACTGCGTACACAGGTTCATCAAGTCAGTGGGCAACGAGTGGAACCTCATTAAATTACACAAGTGGCAGCATAGGTATCGGAAATAGCAATCCATCTACAGCGCTTGATGTTTCAGGAGTTGGAACATTTGGTGGTAATAGCACTAATGGTGGATTAAAAATCATCAGCTCGACGGGTGGTTTGATAACTAATTTGAATTCAACTGGTGTCGGAGCTTGGCTAACAGCTCAAAATCTGTATGGTACAAATACAGTAAGTGGAAGTTTAATATTAGATTCGACTTCAAATGCGACAAAAGGCAATATTATATTAGCTCCGTCTGGAGGTTTTGTTGGATTAGGTACGTCTAATCCTGCATATAATTTAGATGTATCTGGCTCAGCTCGTGTCGCAGGAAGTTTTATTGTTAGAAGTCCTACAACTGCGGCTAGAACTGTAACGACGTCAGCTTCTGATATAAGTTTATATAGTTATTCAACAGGAACTTATCCAACTCTTAGTTTGAGATACAGTACCGGTAGTTCAGTGGTTAATAGTGGCGACACCTTAGGGATGATTAATTTTCAAGGAAATAACACAACATGGTCTGCTAACTCAGTTACAAATATTTTCTCGCAAGCAGAGTCTACATTTACTGATACGAGCATGCCATCTCGTTTAGCGTTTAGTACAACGCCAACTGGATCTGTGACACCCGTTGAGCGAATGACAATTGATAGTACTGGACGCTTGGGTCTAGGAACAAGTGCACCAACACATGCTATTACTTTGCCATCTACAACGACAGGCTTTGCCGTCTACAACACATCAGATCAAACAACTAACTACGAAAGATTTGTTGGTAAATGGAGTGGAAATGCGTTTTTACTTGGAAATGAAATTGGAGGCAGTGCAAGCTCTCGAGTTCTTCAAGTTGGTACATCAGCTGCTGCGGGTGGCAATATAAATAGAACTTTAAATATATCTGGTGGCACTCCATTTTTTAGTTACTCTTTTTCAGCAACAGGTTTAGCTGGATACACAATGGATATAGGTGGTGGTAATACTTTTCAAGGTACAAACGTAAGCCAAGGAACTTTATCAATTACACCAACAGTGAGTCAGGGTGGAACTTCATCATTTCGAGGAATGTTTGTATCACCATATTTAGTCGCAAGTGGTTCGGGTTCAAATTATTTATTAGATGTAGGTACTAACACAGCAGCGAGTGGCGCGGGTACACATTCTTCAAAGTTTGCAATTATGACAAGTGGTAAAGTTGGTATTGGCACAAGTAGTCCGGCGGTATCATTAGATATTGTTGGTGATTTATATATGAGAGCAGGCTCTGGCTTTGGTCATCGAGGAGCGCTGCATGTGACAGATGCAACATCTTATGATTTATCTACAAATTATGGATATATAACTTTTTCTACAGCAACAACGAATGGCGGTTCTACTAGTGAAAAAGTACGTGTAGCACAAAATGGTTATGTAGGGATTGCTACAACATCACCATCTTATTCTCTTGATGTGTCTGGTACAATTAATACAAACACTGGTTATAGATTTCCGGATGGAACTGTTCAGACAACTGCTTATACCGGCAGTAGTGGCGGCGGAGCGGTCTCAAGTGTGACAAGTGCCAATAGTTATTTAACGGTAGCTAACTCAACAACGACACCAATTATTACAGCAAATGTGGGAACAGCAGCCAACACATTAGCTGCTGGTAATGACTCAAGAATCACTGGAGCGTTACAATCGAGTAATAATTTAAGTGATTTGGCATCGAGTTCGACGGCAAGAGCAAATCTAGGTTTGGGAAACAGTGGTGTAACAGCTGGTACATATGGATCGTCAAGTGCGGTTCCAACATTCACAGTAGATGCTTTAGGGCGTATTACGAGTGTAACATCAAATGCTTATCAGTATGCGACAACTATCAATTATGGTATATTACGAGTGCCAAGTGGTAGTAACTTAACAGTATCAAGTGGTGACTTAACACTGACAGCATCGAACGTAGTTAGTGCGCTTGGATATACTCCTGCAGCTAGTGGAAATGCCACATCCCAATGGACAACAGGAGCTTCTAATATTTATTACGGTGGTAATGTTCAAATCGGAAATCAAACAGTACGGTCAACTTCGTCAGCGAGAGGTCAGCTCGGTTTATCAAGTACATATTCACAAACGAGTGCTGGTTCGGTGTCAGTCAACTGGGATCTTGGCAATATGCAAGAGATTAGTACATATGTTTGTAACGGAACAAATACAATTACTTTTACGAATTTAAATGATGGTGGAGCATATACACTTTTATTAAGTGGATCTGCTTCTCATGTGAGTACGTGCTTATTTTCTGCATCAGGATTGACTTTTAAAACTCCTGCTGGGGCTGTGGCTCCTGTATCGGGCAAAGATGTTTTGTTTACATTTACTCGAATAGGTTCAACAGTAATTTATAGTATGAGTGATAACTTACAATAAGTATTGAGTTAGAGAAAAAATGAAAAAGTTTTTAGTTACAAGTTTTATAGTCATGTTTTCATCTTTTTCGAGCTTAGCATTTTTTAATGGCTCGATGATGAAACGTATGTTTTATACATGGGCTAAAAATGCTACGACAAAAACAGATTACGACTTATCAGCTCTGACAGGTCATACTGCGATTTGGACTGGTACTCAGCATATTATTTTTGGTGGTGCTACTGCATCAGGAGCAAGTTCGTTATTGTTTTCTACGAGTGGCGGTAATTGGACATCTTCAACAGTGACAACATTGTTTAATACTTTTAGTACGACTAGAGCATTTAATACGATAGAAGCAGGTGGTTACGTATTTTTCTGGGGTGGTTGTGAGGGTAACACTGCTAAGTTATCTGGGGTGTATTATACAAGTACATCGAGTACAATTATGAGTACAGCAAATGCTTCTACTTATACAGGGACTTCTGGTTCTTATTATGCATGGACTGGTTCCAAATTAATTTTGTGGGGTGGTAATAGTTGTGCGAGTACACCTGTGTATAGCAACACTGGTGGAGTATATGATCCTGCAACAAACCTATGGACTGCAATGTCGACTACTAATGCTCCGGCAGCTCGAACTGTTGCAAATTCTGTTTGGACAGGAACTGAGTTGGTAGTTTGGGGTGGGATTTCTTCAGGTTATACAAACACTGGAGCTCGATATAATCCTACTACAAATACATGGACAACAATGTCGACTACTAACGCACCTATTGCGCGTACGTATTTTGCTATGAACTATGTTAACGGTAAGATTGTGATTTGGGGTGGATCAGACTCGAATTCAAATATCCTGAGTTCTGGAGCTATGTACGATCTGAGTACTGATACTTGGACAACGATGTCAACTTTAGGTCCAACGTATACAACTCTTTTTCCAAATGCGAATTCTTCAATTTCGTTTGAAACAAAAGTTTTTTATAGCATGTCGGGTAACTCATTTAAGATATTCGATACTGCGACAAATACATGGAGCACGCCATCGACATCGAATGCTCCGGTGGGTGGGCGTACTAATACTAACACCGTTGAATATATAAGCTCTAAGTTTGTAGTTTGGGGTGGTAATGATTATGGAGGCACTGGATACAGAAGCGGTGCTATATATGACCCTTCCGCTGATACGTGGACAACAGTGTCTTTAACAAATGCTCCGTTATCTTCATATGGTTATGCAAAATCCGTTGCTAACAATAAACTATATATATATGGCGGCTATAACACATCATCGACTGCTTATGTAAACTCTGGAGCATATCTTGATGTCACGACTAATTCTTGGACTGCTATATCCTCAGCACCTGTTAATATGACTGCTGCTTCATTTATTAGTGCATATTTAGTAAATGATAAAATTTTATTTAAGCATGCATCGATATCATCGATTTCGAATTATTATGATTTTGCTACAGATACTTGGGGAAATACTTTTGCGGGTATTTTCGGCGTGTCAGCAACTTCGTACCACGCAGCTGCGTGGTCAGGTTCGCAGATGTTTGTATTTGGTGGAGTTAGTGGATCAACAGTTACAAATGGTGGTGCTTTATATGAACCGGTGTCGGGTACTTGGACGATAGCTTCAACAACTAATCCGCCTTCTTCAAGATATCTCATGACTATGCAGTGGACAGGATCTAAGTTTGTTGTTTGGGGTGGAACATCCGATGGAACGAATGGTTTAGCAACAGGTGCTATGTTTGATCCAACTGCAAACTCTTGGTCAACAATGTCGACAACGGGTGCGCCTTCAGCTAGATTCAGACATACAGCCGTGTGGACAGGATCTAAATATATTGTTTGGGGCGGAGTAAATACTGGTACCGCTTTATCTGATGGAGGTATCTTTGATCCATCGACAAATACTTGGTCTGCTATTTCTACAACAGGTGCTCCAACAGCACGCTATAATCACCAAGCAGTTTGGACGGGAACTTACATGCTCGTTTTTGGCGGTACAAATGGTACTTCACGCCTCAGTAGTGGATATTTATATAATCCAACAACTGACACTTGGACGACAATATCCACAAGCAATGCAGCTCCGGCACGCGAGTTATTTACTATGACATGGACTGGTAAGTATGCCGTAATAGTTGCAGGTAAAGATGGTTCAACATATTTATATGATACCTATTTGTACAATCCAAATGCAGACGCTTGGGCAAAAATTAATGTATCTGCAGTTACTCTAACAGCAAGATCTGAACACACAGCGGTTTGGACAGGTACGTATATTTGGGTGGCTGCGGGGCAGGGATCTTCTGCAAAGCAAAATGATTCTTATCTACTACCGTTTAGATAGTAAAACGTTTTAATCTAATAACAGTAATGAAACATTTTTTATTGTTATTAGTATTGTTTTTCCAAATATCAGCTTTTTCTAAAAATGCATATTTAGTGTATGTTGATAGCACACATGGGCCTGGAATGTTCGGTCATATTTTACTGTATTTTACTGATCAAGAGATTAGTAAAGATCTTGCTCGTAATTATTATTTTACTCCACAAAAATTAACCGGAGATATCTATACTTTTTATATTGAAATGCCAAACAATCAAGAAATGGATTGGGATAACATTTTTGAATTTAGAGCCCAATCTAAATTTGAAATTTTCAACGCAGATAAAACAATGACTGACTATTTGATTCGTCAAAATCGCGAAGTATATTTTTATTTGTTAAATTTGAACAATCAAGAGAGCGAGCAATTAAAAGCTAAATTAGATAACGAGGTTCAAGTTAAAAAAGAATATTCAAATTTTAATTTTAACAATACGTGCGCGGCCAATATAGTTCGTTTTATCAATTCGATTGTTACGCCAGATAGAGTTATTAGTCAGAGAATTTTCAAAAAATGGATTATGCAAGACAATACTTATAGCCTATGGAAAATACAAGAGGCTTATCATAGTAATAATCCTGTTATTTTAAATTACTCTTTAAAAAATCACAAAATAGTAAAAGGCTCGCCTGTGCATTTTCAATCTAAAGAATTACAAATGACGGCGCTTTTGGACTCCATTAGTCAATCGACACGTCAATTTAATAAATTTTGTCAAAATGAAGCTATATTTAAACTTTTAATTCGCAAAAGCGTTTACAATGATGTCGACAGAGCTTATCAAACAATTAACATTTTAAATTCAAAATGTTTCGGTAACGTAGACCAAGATATGCTTATTCATTTTAAATCTGAAATTTATCAACTAAACTTGTTGTCGAAAACAAAATCTTTACCGAAAAAATTTTTTCTATGAACGAATATAAGCAAATTGTTGAGCAATACTTTTCTGATGATAAAAAACAAGCTATACGTAAATTGACAAACGTGATTAAAAATAATGAATCTTCTGATCGTGTAATCGAAAAACTATTTAAAGAAATAGTTTTATTAAAAAATAAAAAAGTTATTCCATTTTTTGTTAAAGTGGAAAATGTCGACATATGCTTAAGTATACTTAAAGACATATGTTCAGATGCACAAATAGATCTTAATTTTTTGCATGCAAAAGAGAAAAATATTTTTTCAAAAATTAAAAATGCTTTTAATTTAATAATTCAGTTTTTTTGGTTTTCAAAAAACGATTACATTTTTGAACTGCTATACAGAAGGCAATTTTTATCTCGATATTTTTCTATTTCCGAAAAAAATCAAAAGATAGCGTTATTAAATAGTGAATTAAAAAATGAGCTGCTGCTTTTACACGTTTTCACAGTTTTTAAACGTATCGTGATCAGTTTATGGTTATTTTTAATGTATATGTATACGGCACCAGTAGTGGCAGCTATTAATTACAAAATTAAATTAAAATCTGCAGTAACTGATCAGTATTCTTCAGACATCAATTATCTAGGGGAGCTTATTGCCGTAGCTAGTTTATCCGAATTAGATGATCAGTTAAAATTGAATCAAAGTGAAATTCAACAACTGCCTGATGAATTAAAAAAAGACTTAGAAACACCTTAAATCTAAAATAAATCTTTACCTTTGATGCCATTAACATAGAATTAAAATATGTTTATAAAAAATTATCGTTTGCTTTTGTTTTTCATTTTATGCTGTGCTTTAAATGCTAAAGCGATCATTACAACTGAAGTGAGTGCTTTTTATTATACAGATAAGCTATCTTCGACGTCGAGTGTGAGTTCTTCTAAAGCCAATTATGACGTTGCCATTCTTATGACAGCAGAAGGTAAAAATACATTTGCTATAGGATGGTCGTATATCGGGGTGTCTTCGTCGGATGAAATGACGACCCAAACGACATATAAATCAACTGAAACCGGGCCAAAATTGAGTTATTTATTTGGTAAAGAAAAAAATTGGTATGTTGGTTTAGTTTATAATTTTACAGCAAAAGCCAATTTTGAAGATACCAACGGCAGTGCCGAGTGGAGAGGAACATCTTACAGAGCAGAGTTTGGATTTTTGCCTCGAATTTCATCAAAATTAGCGGCTGGGGTTAAGTTTAACTATCACGCTGCCAATTATAACGAGCAAATCACAAATTCGTCGACTTTGACTAAAACGACAAACAGTAAAACCCTCATATATCCGACACTATCTTTGTTATATGATTTTTAGTTAGTTTCAGGAAATTTACTGAAAATAATTCCCCATGGCCTTTCCTTGCTTGAACTCGTGAAAAGCTTCTATTAAATTTCTGACGGTTTAGGAGATCGTTATGAGAGCTATTATTGCTGTTACGTTTGTTCTGTTTTTTTCTGTATTGCGAGTACAAGCCCAAGTTTGGGATCAAGCACTTGAGTCAAACACTGCTCCTGAAGACTTTAAAGCCCGTGCTTTTTCAGAAAGTGATTTTCAAAATTATCCATGGTTAAAAGAATTCAAAGTCATAATTATCGTAAACAAAGCTAATGATGGTTCTGACCGCCAAACATTGCGTTTATATGTTGATCAAAAACTCACTCAATTGACAAAAGTTTCAACTGGTCGAGAAAACTATGAAGCTGGTTGTAAGCCAGGACAAGAGCCTAAAAAAGACCACTGTTCACAACGTGCATATTGGTCAACTACACCGACAGGTTATTTCGATGTTGATAAGTTAGATGAAAAGTATTTTTCAAATTTATGGCAAACATGGATGCCATACGCAGTATTTTTTGAATCTGGTATTGCCACTCACCAAGCACCTGCGGGCACTGAAGGAAAACTCGGTCAAAGAGCTTCGGGTGGTTGTGTAAGACTGCACCCAAACATGGCTCCGATTGTTTTTAAAACAGTCGAAACAGCAGGCAAAGGCCTTGTTCCGAAAGTTAATCGTGATGGCTCAGTCGCTAAAACAGCTAAAGGCGATATTATTCGAGTGCAAGGTTATAAAACTCTTGTTATTGTGCAAAACATTGCAAAATAAAAATAGGATATCATGAGCTCGACACATTCTGATTTGAATTCACATTTACTCGTTAAAGAACAAGACCGTAATTTCGCATGGGAAGAAAAATTTTTTAAATTAATCACATCGTCTGATGTTGCTTTGTTATCACAAGATCCTCAGCAGGGGCCTGATTCATGGCCTTACATTATCTGTGAAACTATGGCTGAAAATAAAACTCTTCGTGGTGATACGATAGAATCTGTTCAAAAACTTATTTACTGGTTGGCGACTAAAGGTATAGGGCTTGTTGTAAACCCTTATCGTGAGCCTTATCCAGATTATGTTTTTTCTTATGGAATGATTTGGTCATTTAAAGAAACGGGTTTTTTTATGAGACCCGATTTAGCTGTAAATGCGGGGCAAGTTGAGTATGACAACACTAAAATTGTATCAGGCCCGCCGACGAAAGAATATTTGCCACTGTATGTTCGCAAAGTGCTTGCTGATTTTTTTAGAGATCAAGGTGTTTATAATCCTAAAATTTTAATGATCTCTGCTGATGGCAAAAATTATGACTTAGCATTTTCATTACAATCTTTAGGTAACCCACCAGATCAAGAGCATGCTGGCATTGCTGAAGCAATTTCGTGGTTTTTACCACCACATTACTCTGTTGTGTTGATTAGCGAAGACGGTCTGCCGAAGTTCGAAAAATTACAAGAACAAACAATGATGAATTAGTCGTTGTTTGTTCTTTGTTAGTACTGCTTAATTTTGTGGTGGCAATAAATCCATTAAGCATTCACGCCAGTATTCAGGGGCATCTTTACTGTAATCAACAGCAATAATAAATCCACCTTTTTTACCAACAAACTTAGTTCGTGCAATTGTGCCAGAAATTTCTAAATCCATTTCGTGAATTGTGAAATAGACTTTGTGGCCAATAATAAAATCGATATTCAAATTCGAACGCAATTCTTTTTTAATAAAATCTTCGCGTTTAAATTTAATTAAAATACCTGATGAAGAGGCTTCGATAATTTCGCCATATTTAGCTAATTTTTCTAAACTCTCAAGTGAAGAAAAAGAATCAAGCGTTAGAGGAGTGATTTCTTTTCGTGGTGAATTTCTAAATTTTCTCTGTGATGCGCTCATTGTGTGCGTCCTCCATATACCTAGACTATCGGGGTGTTCAGGACCTAGGTTGAGGGCTCGGACAAAAAATTATTTTCTTAAGCGCTTAAAATTAATTTAATGCAAGCTAAATTAAAAATACTGTGTAGATATGATTCGCTATGACCGTGGCAAAACCAGTGTTAACTTTTAATAAAGCCTTATCAGTAGAAAGCTGACATTTAAACATGAAAAGATCTGTCTCATTGTAAGACAAAGTCTTAATTTCAGTTAAAGTAATATTTGAAATCACTTTCACATCATTCAAATAATGCTGTTCTAAATCGGCGATATGCAATGCTTTGAAGCAAGCTTCTTTGGCAGACCAAATCAAAGCATTTTGCGTTTTTTCATTTAATGTTTGAGATATGTTTTTAACTAATTCAATTTCTGCAGGTTGACTGACGCGTTCAAGAGTTTTGTTTTCAATACGATCTGTTGATTCAATATCAAATCCAATCGGGTAATTTGATCGAATATATCCGCCCATATTTGAACAATGCGATACTGAAAAATAGTAAGCAAAGGATTTTGGTATTTGATTTAAATCTAGGATATTGACTTTATCACGGTGCTTTAAATTTTTTTCATTTTTGTGAACAATGTGTTCGCGAATGTTTAATCGATGCTGTTCATGCTGAGAGCCAAAACTAGGTTGTGCAACAAGTTGCAAATCAACACGATCGACTTGATGGTCGAACAGATTTTGTGCGAGTTCTTGATTTATGACATCAGAAAATAAACGGCCAAGTTGGCTAAGAGCAGCGTGTTGATCCATAATTAACCTTCGAACTTTTCAGGCCATGTGACGGGCTGATTGCTTGTGATTTTCATCATGCGATCAAGTGAGGCATGAGCTTTAAGTCTCAATTTTTCATCAAGTTGAACTGCGGGTTTAAAGTTCAATAAAGCTTGATAAATTTTTTCTAAATTATTGAGTTTCATGTAAGGGCAATCATTGCAAGCACAGTTTTCATCAACAACCGGAGCTTGAATCAGTTCAGCGTCTGGTCTTAGTTTTTTCATTTGATGAAAAATACCTGTTTCTGTGGCCACGATGAATTTTTTAAAATTTGTATTTTTTTGAACTTCTTCAAGTAATCTTGAAGTTGATCCAATGACAGAGGCATATTTTAAAATCGCATCATCACATTCTGGATGAGCAATCACTAAAGCATCTGGGTTTTCATCAATGATTTTTTTTAATCGAGTCGCATTAAACAACACGTGAACTTCGCAAGCTCCATTCCATAAAATGAATTCTCGATTTAGTTTTTTGCTGAGCCATTTACCTAAGTGCTGATCTGGGCCAAATAAAATACGACGATCTTTCGGAATCGATTCAACGATTTGAGCTGCATTACTGGATGTAATGATAACATCTGATATTGATTTTACTTCAGCGCTTGAGTTGATATATGTCACACAAATAGCATCTGGGTATTGTTTGCGCCAAGCTAAGTACTGATCATACGGGGCACCTTCTACTAATGAGCAGCTCGCTTTTAGATCTGGAACTAAAACAGTTTTTTCTGGGTTTAGAATTTTCACGCTTTCGCCCATGAAAACCACGCCAGCTAAAAGAATATTTTTATTTGCAACTTGCTGTCCCATTTTAGCTAAATAAAATGAATCACCAACGTAATCAGCGATGTCTTGAATATCACCTGCTTCGTAGTAGTGAGCGAGTAAAGCCACATCTTTTTCTTTTTTAAGACGAGCAATTTCAGAAACAAGTTTTTGATCGTGTGTGTTTGATTGAGAATTTTGCTGCACGTGTATACCCATTAAGGTGTGCGGGATTAAACTGTCGCTCCACCTTTAAGGACTTGTATAATCGATTTTGACATTAATTTAAAGCTTTCTAATACGCCTTTTCCTTCAAAAGCACAGGCTTCGATTTCTTGAGCATTATAACGGTTTAAATGCTTTCTAAGCTCAGAAATAGGTAATGCTGTTGGTAAATCGCGTTTGTTATACTGCAATAAAATTGGGATATCCTTGATGTCATAGCCTTGTTGTTTAAGGTTTTTTTCTAAATTATCGAGGGCTTGCAAGTTTTCATCTAAGCGATCAGCTTGCGAATCCGCTACGAAAATAATGCCATCGATGCCTTGTAAGATCAGCTTACGAGTCGCATCGTATACGATCTGCCCCGGAACGCTGTAAATATGAAAACGTGTTTTAAAACCACGAATTTCACCAATATCTAAAGGCAAGAAATCAAACAAAAGAGTTCTTTCAATTTCAGTATTTAAGGCGACTAATTTTGATTTTTGATCTTGAGCCAGGCTTTGATACATCCACTGAATGTTTGTTGTTTTACCACCCAATGATGGGCCGTAATAAACAATTTTGCAGTGAATTTCTTTGGCGTTGTAATTAAATAATGACATTTAGAGTTGCACCCTATTTTCTAAAGCGCGTCCCATTGTGCGATCATCAATAAAATCAATATCAGATCCTATTGGTATACCATGAGCAATACGTGAAATCTTCACGTTTTTACCTTGTAAAGCTTTAGCTAAATACAAAGCCGTTGTATCACCTTCGATATCAGCATCTAAAGCCAAAATAATTTCTTTTATTGTTGGGCCTTCGTCGTTTAAACCTTTATCGATTTTAGCGACAAGCTCTTGAATTTTTAAATCTTTAGCGGTGATGCCCTCTAACGGAGAAATAACTCCGTGTAAAACATGGTAACGCCCACGAAAAGCACCCGACGATTCAATGCGAACTATGTCAGAGGGCTCTTCAACTAAACAAATAGACTCAGACTGACGATGAGGATCTTCACAAAATTTGCACAGTTCACGATCTGTATAATTAAAACACTCAGGGCAGGTGTGAACTTCTGTTTGCACACGTAGTAAAGCTTCAGAAAGTTTTTCAGGATATGCGTCTTTAGATTTTAAAATGTAATAAGCCAGCCTTTGAGCTGTTTTGGGCCCGATACCGGGTAAACGACTCAACTCATGAACTAGTTTTTCTAAGGCTGGTATGTGCAACATGTATTAGAACATTCCTGGGATATTCATTCCGCCAGTGATTTTAGACATTTCTTTTGAAGATTCGTCTTTGGCTGTTTTCAAAGCATCGTTAACTGCAGATGTAACAAGATCTTGTAACATCTCAACGTCGCCAGATTTCATAACTTCAGGATTAATTGTTAAAGCTAAAACTTTGTTTTCACCGTTCACTTTTGCAGTGACTGCGCCGCCACCAGAAGTTCCAGTAAACTCACGAGTTGCAAGTTCTTCTTGAAGCTTTTTCATTTTCATTTGCATTTGGTTAGCTTGTTTCATCAAGTTAGCCATTCCGCCTAATCCGCCGCCGCCAAAACCTTTCATAATAAACTCCTTATTTTTTAAATCACAGTCGGTAAACATTAAAATCAAATTATGATTTTGTGTTTTTCGCGACCAGTTTAGCTTGAGCTTTAAAGACTTTTTGTGCTTCTTGAACACGTGGGTCTTTTAAGATCTCGCTTTTTAATTTTTCTTCGGATTCTTTTTCTTGTTTCAGATGTAAACTCACAGCTGAATCACCCGAAGCGACTTTCGCCTTAACAACTTTAAAAGTGTAGCCTGTGCCAAAGAATGAATCAATAAAACCTTGCAGTTTTTCATGAGTTTCTGCGTGGTTCAATTGGTCAGCTAGAAAGCTAAACTGAGCTGCTGCTTCTAAAGTGAAGTGCTTTTCATTTAAGCCAGCAAAAATAATGTTATCCAATTTTGCAGCTAAAAAGGCATTTTGCTGTTTTAAATAATGAACAAACTTGATCCAACCCTCAGTATTTAGGGTTGGTTTGATGGGCTCTGCTTTAACCACAGGGGGTGCGGCCGGCGACTGATTGACTGTTGAATGAGTTGTTGCTGATAAGTTCTGTGTCCTGTTTGGGGGCACAGCTGCTGCAACTGATCCCCCATCAGCCTTTGGGGTTGGTCGAACCTCGGTTGTGCCTGATTGGAATTTTAAATTTTGAATATCAATTACACGAGGAGCTTGTGCTAAACGCAATAAACAAACTTCAAAAACTAAATAAGGATCACTTGCTCTGCTGATGTCAGTTAGACCTTTTAAGGCCATATCAAACAACATGTGTAATTCAGAATCTGATTGGCTTTGACCCATCGATTTGAGTAATTGGATTTCTTCTAGGGGTAAATCAATCAAAGTGTCATTTTCAGGAGCTGTCTTAAGCAAAATAGCATGACGAATCAGCTGTAAAAGCTCTTCAAAAAATAAGCCTGCATTAACTCCGATTTGGTGAGCTTTTTCTAAAGCAACAATAGTTTTTTGCGCATCACGTTTCATGAGATGATCAAAAACTTCAAACATCAAAGATCGATCTGTTAAGCCTAATACAGAACTCACGTTAACTTCGGTTAGTTGACCAGACGAAAAATTAATAACTTGATCAAGTAAACTTAAACTGTCACGAGCTGACCCATCGCCTTGTTTGGCTATTAACCAGAGAGCTTTTTCTTCAGCGGGGATGTTTTCAAGTTCGCATATTTTTTTCAAATGAGTTGTGATTTGTTTTAAAGGAATACGACGCAAATCAAAGCGCTGACAGCGCGACAAAATAGTCTGTGGAATTTTATGAACCTCAGTTGTGGCCATCATAAAAATCACATGCGCTGGTGGTTCTTCTAAAGTTTTAAGTAAAGCATTAAACGCACTTGTTGATAGCATGTGAACTTCGTCGATAATAAATATTTTGTATCGACCAGAAGTGGGCATAAACATGACGCTATCGCGTAAATCACGAATAGCATCAACACCGTTATTTGAGGCTCCATCGATTTCGATCACATCAACAGCAGAGCCTTGAGTGACTTCGATACAGCTTTGACATTTGTTACAAGGGCTAAAATTAACAGGACTTTGGCAACGCAAAGTTTTTGCTAAAATACGAGCTGACGATGTTTTACCTGTTCCGCGTAAACCAGTGAATAAGAGTGCATGTGGTATGCGATCGTTTTTTAAGGCGTTTGTGAGTGTTTGCGAAATATGATTTTGGCCGATCATTTGATCGAAGGATTGAGGTCTGTATTTGCGAGCCAAAACTTGATACGACATGAACCCACCACAAAAGAATATACGATAAAGTGTACAAAAAAAGTGGCTGAGCACCCCACATCGCCTAGCTCTACAGACACCGTTGCTTCCTTCCGGACCTAGCGGAATTCACTGCAAAGTCTACCGTATGGGACCCAGCCATTGTTGTGTGTATATGAAATAACTTGTGAATTCAGTGAATAACGCACGCAGACATAAAGAAAGAATTGCAAAAAGCAAAATTAATTTGCACTTGCGAGTGTAACAGAAATAATTTTAGCTAAATGTTTGAGGGCTACCTGAGTCAATTTGCGGATTTCTTGACGTGATTGGATATCAACTGAGTCATTTAAATAGTCTCCATAAAACTGGTTTTCAATTCTAGCAATGAGCATTGTATAATCTTGTGACTTTTCATGGATAACCAAGCTTTGAGCTAAAAACTGATAAGTTTCGTGCTCAGTCCATTTGTTTTTAGCTATCGTGTTTATAACTTGGATTAAATCATTGTTTTCATGTTCAATCTGAAAGAGTACAACAGATAGCATTTTAAGTTCTTTAAGAGATAAATCATTTTGCTTGGCTAAATAATGTGAAATAAACAAATCTAGTGTTTTTTTGTCGCGAGCAGTGAGCTGACTTGGTCTATGAGCGTAAACATCGTGGCTTAAAAAATTCACCGGAGAATCAATGACACTGTCAAACTTTGTATTAGCAAAGACAACATTAATCAGTTGAATATGAGTACTGCTTAAAACATTAAATGAATCAATTTGAAAAGGTTCAGCAGTTACAAACAATTCTAAATCACTTTTAGATTTATTTGAAATTTTCTGACGATACTGAGCAGAGTGCAGAGTTAATTGCGCACTTAAAAGTTGTTCAAGCGTAGAGTTTGTATTAACAGCAGCCCATTCTTGTGGAGTAGATAAAAAATATCTTCTGATGCTTGCAAGATTAATGATTGGTTGGTCGGAATTAGAGCTTAGCTTTGCCGGTAATTGCAAAGCTGTAATAAGGCGAGATATATCATAAGCAAAGTCGAGAGCAAAGTCTCCATATGCGCTATGATTATCTATATTCATATGTAGAGCTCTTGTAAGTGATGATAAGTAATTCTGTATGAAAAATTGCTCTGACGGCGTTCGGTTTTTAGCAAGAGTGTTTACCCGATTCGTTGCTATATTCAAAATTTGAATTAAGTGACGAGATTGAATTGTTGATTTTGTTTTAGGATTTGTTGATTCAGAAAATTGCTGTATTTGCTTAACGACATCTAGCTGTTTGTTATTTAGCAAGATTGAGGATTGATTATTAAATAAATTAGAGCATAGATTTTGAGCCTGAGTTGCACAAAATGCTGTACTGATAATTAAAAAAATTGCTGCAGTTTTAAATTTAATCACAAATTCTCTCCGTTTGTTATAGACAGAAACTGAATCTCTAAGTCTCTGTCTATAAGATAAACTTTTTAGAGCGAATCACATTTGTAAGCTTCGGCTTGTGCTTCTTTTGCTAAAGAAGAACAAGTGATATCGCCCTCTCTCGTAATTAGACCATCTATGTTTTGTTCTGTAGATTCAGACATTGAATTATAAAGTTTCTTAGCGATATCACCAGTTAATCCACCAATGCCAGACATACAAAAAAACTGTTCGTTTGACTCGTGTTTAGTGCAACTAACTAATGCTGAGTTGATAAACACTCCTTTACCAGCATTCTGAAGTTCTTTCGATAATGTATTAACAAAAGCATAGACCAATCCAGCTTCAGCGTTAGTCAGTTTTAAACTAGCAAATGACTGTGCAGAAAATAATAAAACAAGTGAAGTGATAAAAAGTTTTTTCATAAAAATCTCCTTATATAAGTGTTCATTAAGGCCTAAAGCAAAGGTCAGGCCAATATAAACAAGCATTAGTGCAGATCAATAGCGAAAAAAGTTCTATCAAGTGCGTAATTGTCATCAGCATGACTAAGACTTTGACAGTAAAAAACCAGTAATCAACTTTTTTAAAAACACTTTTATAAAGTTTAAATTCGATTTCTAAAATTGAGACATTAATTGAAGACGAATCGTCTCAAATTAAAACATGGACTCAAATTTGAATATGAATCTTATTGTAGAGGTTTATTTAAATTTTAAAAGGAGAGCCCATGAAAAAAAGATCATTACCATTAGTTTTAGCGCTAGTTGCTTCAACATCAATGATTGTTAACTGTCAAAAAACTCCATCAAAACGAACTGCAACAACAACAAATGGTGGTGTGGGTGCTCCAGATTCGGCAGCTCAAGCAGCCAAAACTGCAACAGATTTAAAAATTACTGAGGAATGCACAGTTGAGATTAAAAACTTAAGAAAAGATTTATTTGATAAAATGACTAAATTCAACAGTCAATTTATGGATAAAAAAATTGCTGATTTATCCGAAAGTGAAAAAGCACAATTAACTGCAGATTCTAAAACAATTGTAGATAACTGTGGAACATTTATAGAAAAACTAAAATCAGTTAACGGTGCTGGTTGTAAGGATTCAGATAATAAAAATTCGCCATTGCTCGTTAAAGATAAAGCACAAATGTATTGCGAGAAAAACGGAACAAATCTTAAAAATTTAACTGGACAAGAAAACGATTTATCTAGAGCTGATCAAAAACGATCAACTGAAGAAGGCGAAGCTAGAGCTATAGAAAAGTTTAAAAGAGAAACTCTAGTTTTATCAAAAGAAGGTCGCGCGCTGATGACATCTGGTGGCGTTCAGTGGAAAGCTTTTTTAGACATGGGTGAAATTAAAACAAGTAAAACAGAACTCGAAAAACTTGTTAAAGATGGCACAACAGTGTGTTCTATTGATAAAGAAATGGATGTCGCTGAATCAAAAACGGCAGAGTTTCAACTAGTTTCAGTTGATGAAAACGCTAAAAATCCAGATGGTTCTTATGAAAGAGAAGTGCCTGAAAACTATGAAAATATTAAATCAGATAAAGTTGGCAGTGTTGTATTAACATTCTCTCGTATAAATGCTGGCGATAATGCTGGCGACCTTAATTACCTGGTGTGTGTAAACGTTAAAAAAGAAAAAATGACAACACAAAAAATTAAACAAGTCTTGGGTAAAGTCTTAAAATCAGACACGCGTACTGAAGATCAACGTAACGCAGATAAAGATAAAGCTGCAGAAGAAGCTAAAAAAACAAAAGAAGCCCAAAAAGCAAAAGACGAGGCAGCAAAAGCAGCATCAGAAACAACAACTGTAGTTCAAAAACCTGCAGTACAAGCCGTTGACCAAAAAACTGCGACTGAATCATTAACAGTTAAAGATATCAAAGCCGAAGGTATGAAGTATCAAATCATTGAATTAAGCAATGGTAAAACTGTTCGTATCGAGTCTGGTAAAATGAATGGCTTGCAAAAAGCAACTGAAGGTAAAGCAGGAACTGCAGTTGTCATTAAGCTTATTGATGGTAAAAATTATTTAGTAACAACTGATAACCAGAAATCAGCGTTAATTATCGAAGATAAAGATTTAAAAGAGGGATCTAAACCAGCAGCTGCAGCAAAGCCTGCCCAAGCAGCTGGTGCACCCGCAACTGCTGCGTCTGGTGCGGAATCAAATACTGTTGTTGATGATAAAACAGGTATGAAAATGTCTACGACATTAAGTTCTCCTGCTGCGAAAACAGACGAAAAATCAACCGATTCAAAAGTTGTTTTAAACGAAAAAGATATTCAAGCATTACGTGCAAAATTTGTAGGAACAAAGGGTAAATCTGTATTAGCTAAAGTGACGAGTATTAATTACGATAAAGATACTAGAACACAAACTGTTTCATTAGCCTCTGGAGACGAGTTAATCATAGAAACATCAAAAATAATTGATAAAAAGTTTTTAAATGAAATTGTAAAAATTGAATATAATCCAAATCAAACTCCAGAAATAGACGCTAAAACTGGAAAATTGAAACTCGTAGGTTTGCTGTATCTTGAAGACAAAGAAGCGATCAAAGTTACTTGGTTAACGAGTGCTAAAAAATAATTCACGCAATATACAATAAAAACCAAAAAACCAGAGTTTTAATCCTCTGGTTTTTTTATTTATACGCGTATCTACTTAAAACTGGCTTGCAATTTTTCTAAGTGAATCTGTTTCTTCAGCCCAGTATCTGTATGTATTAAACTCAGGAAATATTTTCGGAAAGCTTGGATCATTCCAGCGATTTAAAATCCATCCCGCATAGTTAATAACACGGTAACAACGTAACAGCGGAATAATTTCTAACTGTTTCTCATCAAATCGTCGTAATGTTTCATAGCCTTTTAGAAACAGCTCAAATTCTTTTGTATCTGAGAATTTCTCATCCGGAAAGATCATCCATAAATCTTGAACAACTGGGCCATTAATAAAATCATCAAAATCCACTAAAGTAATGTCGTTGTGGCCATTATCGAGCAAATTACCACGGTGCAAATCACCATGAATACGAATAAAATTTTGTGGCTCTAAGCGCTCATCAAGTTCGTTAAATACAAATTCAGCGACATCAAAATAATCTTGACGAACTTCAGGTGATACAACTTCATAAAGCTGATCAAGCACGCTCCATTTTTGATCTTGTGTTGGACCAAAAAAATGACGATTGAATGCTTCTTTTTTTTCACCGGTGTTATGTAACTGTGCGACGAGTGAACCCATTTTTTCAAATTGGTTGATGAGAATTTCTTGCATCATGCGACCGCGAACTTTTTCATATAAGCAGAAAAAGATTCCGTTTTGCTCAAGCACGCTGGTTTGTGTTTTTTGATTGATGATTGGTAAACCGACTGAAAGACCATCAGATTTTAAATCAAGACAGAATTCGTGTTCATCTAAAATGGTTTCTTTTGACCAGCGACCAGGTCTAAAAAACTTAGCGATAACTGGTTGTTCAGATTCTAATTTAATTTCAAAAACGCGGTTTTCATACGAGTTTAATTGATGGATTTCACCTGTTGGGTTTAATCCATAAAGATCAACTGCGGCCATAATCGCATCAGGGTTTAGATTAAAAAACTGATCATGCTTTGCTGTCATTGTTTATGGCATCCTTGAACTAATTTCAAACTGGTCTTATCAAAACTGGCTCATAATATCGTTATATTCGATCTGAAGCCAAGTAAAATTGGTCTTTGGCTTGCTTTGATATGAGATGCTCATAAAAGTTTTAATCGGTCCGTCATGGGTGTGGAGGCCAAAATGTTAACAAGAAAAAATATTATTTTAGCACTATCGGTTGTATCAGTTGTAGGTTGTGGATCTAGTAAAGACTCTAAACCCGTGACTGTTGGTGGCGGTGCACCCCAGACATCACAACCGACTACTCAAAACCCAGTGACTGCGCAACAAGCGCCAGCGCCGGTGCCAACTCCTGCAGGACAGCCGTCGAATCAAAATCGTAATGTTGATCGTGGTGGTGAGCAGAATCCACAAAATGATTTTCCAACAGATATTGATCAAAAAATAAATGGCCAACAAGGTCAAGCACAACCAGGCACTGCCAACAAACCTAAAAACTCAAATGGTTGGGAAACTTCATATGACTCTGATGAAGAAAATCAAACAGGCTCATCAAATGTATTAAATCCTAAAGTCAAAATGTCTGATGATGGTATTCAAAGAGCTATGCATGTGAATTTTTCTGATAGTGATGAGACCGCTAAAACTGGTGGTCAATCTTCAGAGGGTTTGTTTTACACAAGCTCTGGTGATGACGGTTTGATGTCTGAATTTAAATCATATAATAACAAAGTTAATGCTGAACAAAAACAAATGAATATGAACTTAGCTAAGGGGATTGTTGTAGCACAGCTAAAACGTCAATTAGTGGATAATTCAATTCAGTTGCAATTAACGGTTGATGAGTTTGGTAAATTAAAAACTTATGTGATGAAAGCTTCGCAAGAAGACAATCGTTTAAAGTTAACACTTGTTTCAAAAACGGGTGATTTAGAATACCAAGGTGGATTTTTAAAATGCACTGATACTGATGGTGGTTGTGAAAACGCTTATGCTAAAATTAAATTATCAGGTGCATATGCGCGTGTGATTTTCAGAAGTTCATATGCAAGTCGTTTGTTTCATATGCCTTCGACGAACACATCAAAAGCTTTTGCTTTATGGCAAACATACGTCAACAACACTGTTGATAATGTTCAAGGAACAACTCAAGCGATTAGTTACGTGCAAGTATCTTCTTTTGAAGTTGTTAACGGCCGATCAGGAATGGGTGTTTTACTTGTGACTGATGATAAACAATTAGTGGGATTAAGTGTTCCATTGTTAGCAAAAGAAAAAGGCTCATCAGTTGATGTAGCCGTTCAAAAAATTGCAGATTTGTCACAAAGCTATGATTTAAAGAAATTGGCAGCAACGTATTCAACAAAATTAAGCGATACAATTAAAAGTGTTCGTCTAGAGCGTAACAATGGTCTGGGCGATATTCGTTTAAAAATGGATGTTTCAGATTCTGCTAACGATGCGCAAAAATCTTTGATTTGGATGACCGTTTCAAAAATGAATAAAGCCACAATGTCTGTTGGTGATATTCAAGAATTTGAAAAAACACTTAAAGCTTTCTAGTTTTGGTGAATAAAAACTTTAGGTTTACTATTTGCCAAGTTCTTATAATTAATCGCAGTTTAAAAAACAGGGCAAACTTGACCCTGTTTTTTTAGGCCTGTGATTTGCTTTTTAATTCCCCGTGAATCGTTTAGGGGGAAAAATGATATCAAACACACTTAAAAAGACTATTCTTTTAGCAATTTCAACAATTTCAGTGGTTGGCTCGGTGTCAATTGCGCACTCGGGTGATGGCTTTGGTATTGGTCCAGCCGACGATAATGGTGGCTGGGTTCGACCATGCGATAACCCCTATGATCCAAATTGTTCAGACCAAGGTCCGGGCTATGGCAGGTCAGAAGTCAAACAAGTTTATATCGGTCGATCGGTTCGTAATGAAAGATTACGCTTAAGACAGCTTGCGGGCATTGGATCAGAGTATTCTAATTATCGTGTTGTGGCTGTTCGTGCGAACACGCGTCCAAATAGTAATTCACAAACGGTTGCACGACTTGTTGTGGGTGGTCGCATTATCGCAACAGAAGTTAATCCAGGTTACCATATTGATTTAGTTCCAAGTGAAAGATTATTACTTGGATCAAGCAATCGTGAATTAACACTGACAATAGATGGTTCAACAATTATAGATGATATTCAAATTGAGCTTGTGTCAGATGGTTCGGGCGGTGGTGATTATCATCCTCCTCATCATGATGAGCCAATGCCTCCGCAATTTCCGGCTCCACAAGATCCAAATTATCCACCACCACACCAACCGAATCCTCCGCAATATCCGGGTGATGGCCATCAGCCAGGGTATCCAGGTCATGGATCTGAAGTTATTGATTTAGGTATTTATCGTTCGATGTACGGTAACGATCGTTTAGATTTAACTCAGTACATTGATATGTACAGATACAGTGGTCGTCGCATTCAAAGTATTCGTGTAACGGCGTCAGCACAATATAATGTTGCACTAGCAGATTTACTCATGAACAGTTTTAATGTGGGCACATTACAATTCAGTGGTGGTTATTCGCAGACACAAGAAATTCGCTTGAACAATCCCGACATTGGCGGTGCGGCAAGTAGTTTAGTGTTGAATACTCGTGGAAATATGACGATCGAGCGTGTTTCGATTGTTTTAAGTCGATATTAATTATTGAATGTTTTTATTTTGATAAGTTTGCGACTCGACACGTTCAAGGGAAACACTCTTACATAAATAGTTGACTAAATTTATTGTCAAAACAGGCGCCTCATGCGATGAATTTATGAGGCGCTTTTTTTCGGAGGAAAATATGGAAACTCAAGAGACTCAGTTAATTCAAAATCTTGAAAAATCAAACACTTCGGCTGTGCAACCAGCATTGTCTGATTATATGGATTTTCGTATTTTTCTAGCTGATTTTTATCGCTTTAAAAAAGAATCAACAAAGCGTTCTTTAAGACCTTATAACTACGCCATTTTCTCGGCTGCAGCGGATATTAAGTCGCCGAATTATTTAAAAATGATTATCGAAGGCAAACGCAATCTATCTATGGATATGGTGGCTAAATTTGCTAAAGCCTGCGGTTTGAATAAAGCTCAATCAGATGAATTTAAACTTTTGGTTGTATTTAACCAATCAGAAGACCCAGCTGATCGCAACTACGCTTTAAAGCAATTATCTGAATATCGTGTCACTCAAAAATTAAAATTAGGTGAATTTGATCGCCGTGTTTTTGAAAAAGTGCCGAACTGGATTGGTTGGATTATTTATGCGCTTGTTGATCAAGAGGGTGTGGTTTTTGAAACAGCTAAGTTGAAAGAACTTTTGCGTGGTAAAGCTTCTGAATCAGAAATTGATCAGGCTTTGAAAAACTTGATCATGAGTGGCGAGTTACAAAAAGATCCAGCAACGGGTTTAATTAGCAAAGGTAAGCCGACAGAAGCTCCTGAAGAAATCCCGCCAGCACTTATTCGACAGTTACAAATGCAATTGATGTATTTAGGTTTAGAGTCGCTGTATCAAGACAACGCAACAGAGCGTGAGTTTGGTTCGTTAACGTTATCGTTAACACAGACAGAGTTTGAAGATTTAAAATTTAAACTTAGACAGTTACGCAAGGGCTTACACAAAGAAAACTCGATTGCGCGCATGAATCAAAAAGGTGATCGCGTGTATCAGTTGAATTTGCAGTTGTTTCCTGTGAGTAACGCATCGAAAAAAACAGAGCTGAATTAGTTCTGTTTTAGGCCTCTAAAAAATCCAATTTTTAAGCATCCATTTTATGAAAGTTTTAAAAAACTGAACGTAAAATGGATTTTTTTTGTGAAAAAATCTGTACAGTATTTTTCTGTTTTTTAACAGGTTTGCTTAATGTTTAATACATAGAAAATAAATCTTAAATTTTCTTAAACGTCATTTTTAGGTCAATTTGACACTGGAAAATCTCCTGGATTGTGGATAAGTCTGTGGATTCGGTTGATAACTTACTATGAAAAATAAGGGTATAGCCATAGTTGCATAATTTAGCAGCTTATTTAATGCACAGCATATATGTTCAGTGACAGAAAGCAACCTAAGCAAAATGTCACAAAAAATAGTTAAAAAGTGAAATTAAATGATAAAAATAGAGTGTTTTTTCTATATCAACATATAGGACTATGGTCCAGTTTTAGGGGGCTATTTAGTGGTGTGTAAAGTGTGGTGTTTTTTGTCGCAATGACTGAAGTGAATTGTCTGGATGTTGGTGATTTTTGGATGATTTGTGATTTCGTCTTTTGTGGATTTTAAGAAATCAGATATAATAATTAAACGAATTTGTTTTCGTGTACGAAACGTTTTTAGAAGTTGGGGGTGTACTGGCTTCGACGTGGGTGCTGAAGCAAAGGGAGCATACCGGGGCGCATGTGGACCTCGTTAAAAACGTGCAATTATTAGTTGCAAACAACGACTACGCTTTAGCAGCTTAGTTCTGCTACGGTCTTAATGTTGATCGACGGTGTCGATGCTAAGACCGACGATAATGCCGTCTCGGTGCTGACTGGTTTCTCTGGAGTTAGCACTTAATAGTTACCCAGGGGATTTCTCTTTTGAACTTTGTTTGTAGAGGTCTTAAGGGTTTAATAAAATACAAACTAAGTATGTAGCGCCTTTCTGTGGATCTCTTGCGGACCCGGGTTCAACTCCCGGCACCTCCACCA